>Ga0302347_1000545_pt1 | contig 58195 bp, 49 predicted proteins | sample PhyWR1_FD_202178 | JGI IMG/M metagenome (GOLD analysis project Ga0302347, IMG submission 202178) | Leaf surface microbial communities from wheat plants in UC Gill Tract Community Farm, Albany, California, United States - DLSL W.R1 (v2)... | ecosystem: Host-associated > Plants > Phyllosphere >... | reverse complement strand
CGTGATCGAGAAAGAATCCGAAGTAGACCTGGTGATCGAAGAAGCGGCCTCGCTCAAGGTCAAGCCACAGGTTGGCCTGCGCGTGCGCCTGTCGTCCCTGGCATCGAGCAAGTGGGCTGACACCGGTGGCGAGAAATCCAAGTTCGGTTTGTCGGCGGCGCAGTTGCTGTCGGTGGTTGAGCGTTTCCGCGCTGCCGGCCTGGATCAGGGCATCCGCCTGCTGCACTTCCATATGGGTTCGCAGATCGCCAACCTGGCGGACTACCAGCACGGTTTCAAGGAAGCAATCCGCTACTACGGCGAGCTGCGCAACCTCGGTCTGCCGGTTGACCATATCGACGTGGGCGGCGGACTGGGCGTGGACTACGACGGTACGCACTCGCGCAACGCCAGCTCGATCAACTACGACATGGACGACTATGCCGGTGTGGTCGTGGGCATGCTCAAAGAGTTCTGCGACGCGCAGAGCCTGCCGCACCCGCATATCTTCTCCGAAAGCGGCCGTTCCCTGACCGCGCACCACGCCATGCTGGTGGTACAGGTGACCGACGTCGAGAAACACAACGATGACGTGCCGGTAATCGAAAACAAGGAAAGCCTGCCGGAAACCGTGCAATGGCTGGTGGACCTGCTGGGTCCGACCGACATCGAGATGGTGACCGAAACCTACTGGCGTGCCACGCACTACATGAGCGACATTGCCGCCCAGTACGCTGACGGCAAGATCACCCTGGCTGAAAAAGCCCTGGCCGAGCAGTGCTACTTTGCCGTGTGCCGTCGCTTGCATAACTCGTTGAAAGCGCGTCAGCGTTCCCACCGTCAGGTGCTGGACGAACTCAACGACAAGCTGGCCGACAAGTACATCTGCAACTTCTCGGTATTCCAGAGCCTGCCGGACACCTGGGCGATTGGCCAGGTCCTGCCGATCCTGCCGCTGCACCGTCTCAACGAAGAGCCGCTGCGCCGCGCCGTGCTGCAAGACTTGACCTGTGACTCCGACGGCAAGATCAAACAATACGTCGACGAGCAGAGCATCGAAACCAGCCTGCCGGTTCACGGTTTGAATGAAGGCGAAGACTACTTGCTGGGCATCTTCCTGGTGGGCGCTTACCAGGAAATCCTCGGTGACATGCACAACCTGTTCGGTGATACCGACTCGGTGAACATCTACCAGAACGAAGATGGCAGCGTTTACCACGCCGGTATCGAGACGCATGACACCATCGAAGACATGCTGCGCTACGTGCACTTGTCGCCTGAAGAGCTGATGAACCACTACCGCGACAAAGTGGCCAGCGCCAATATCAGCGTCAAGGAACGTACCCAGTACCTGGACGCCCTGCGTCTGGGCCTGACTCGTTCGTCTTACCTGTCGAGCCACTGATTGCCCGACTGAGTCCTGGCTGACTGAACTACGCTGACCTGTGCATTGCAGGGGTCAGCGTTTTTTTTTGCCCCCATTCAGGTGCCGAACCACTGATCCTTGAGCTGCATCCGCCATGCAAACACACCCAGGGTCAGGCTGCGCAGCACCATAAACAGCAGGAAACTTATCCACAGACCGTGGTTGCCGTAGCCGTGCAAGGCCCAGGCGACGGGGAAAGCAATCACCACGCTGATGACCATGGCATCGCGCATTTCCTGGGCGCGAGTGGCGCCGATAAACAGGCCGTCGAGCAAATAGCTCCACACTGCAATCAGCGGCAGCAGGGCCAGATACGGCAGGTACTGGAAGGCGGTTTCGCGCACGCTGGGGATATCGCTTTGCATCTCGATAAACAGATGCCCGCCAAACACAAACAGTAACGCAAACGCCAGGCTGGCCAGCAGCGACCAGCCGCAGGCCACGACCATCGAACGGCGCAACGCATTACGGTCGCGGGCACCGATGGCATGCCCGCACAGCGCCTCAACCGCATGGGCCAGACCGTCCAGGGCGTGGGCCGCCAGCAGCAGGCCATTGAGCAATAGCGCGTTGGCTGCCACGGTAGCGTCGCCCAGGCGGGCGCCTTGCAAGGTGATGGAAAAAAACACCGATTGCAGCAGCAGGCTGCGGATAAAAATATCCCGGTTGACCCCCAGCAGCGGCTGCCAGTTGTGCCAGATGCGCAAGGCTGCCCAGACCAGAGTGCCGGGAAACCTGCGCAAGGCCCCGCGCGTGAGCCACAGGCCGAGCAGGGCGCCGCTCCACTCGGCAATCACCGACGCCCGCGCCGAACCGGCCACGCCCCAGTCCAGACCGAGGACAAACCACAGGTTGAGCGCAATATTGACCAGGTTGGTGGTGAGCAGAATCGCCAGCGGCGCCCGGGCGTTTTGCGTGCCCAGAAACCAGCCCACCAGCGCATAACTGGCCAGAGCAGCAGGCAGGCCAAACAGGCGGGTATGGAAGAACTCCAGGGTAAGCTCATGCAACTCGGCAGAGGGCTGCATCACATTCAGTGCCAACCTGCTGAACGGAATGGCAATCGCGCCCAGCAGCATCGACAGCAACACACTGAGCAACAGGCCTTGCAGCAGGATTTGTCGCAGTGCAGTGCCATCCTCGCGGCCGGCGGCTTGTGCGGAAAAACCGGTGGTGCCCATGCGCAAAAAGCCCATCATCCAGGCCAGGAAGATATACAGGCTGGCACCCACAGCGACTGCGCCCAGTTGGTGGGCGTGGGGCAAGTGGCCGATCACGGTGCTGTCGACCAGGGCTACCAGCGGCACGGAGATATTCGACAGGATCATGGGGGCGGCCAGCGCCCAGACTCGGCGATGGGTCGGGCGGTCGCGCCAGTCGGCTAGCAGGGAAGGTGACATGCAGGCTCCTTAGGGGGGCGCGATTGTAACCCGTGGGAGCGGGCTTGCTCGCGATTCAGGCGCCGAGGTCTTTCAGGCACACCGCGCAGATGCCATCGCGAGCAAGCCCGCTCCCACGGGAATGGAGAACTAACCCCCTGTTACGTAGTCAATCTGACCAGCGCTCCTGCCGTTTACCGCGAGCTGTTATATAGTCGACCCCTTCAATGCCCAGTCAACGAGTACACCATGCTTAACAAAGGATTGTTCCTGGCCTGCACACTGGCGCTGCTGAGCGCTTGTGATTCTTCCAGCGTCGACAAACCCGCCGTGCCCAAAGTTGCCACGAGCCAGCCGGCCAAGCCGGTGCAGGACCTCAAAGTTCTGGCTGAGCGCTATGCCGGGCGCGAGTTGAGTGTGGTGGATGTATCCGAAGTGCAACTGGACGGTGCCAGTACCTTGTCCGTGAGTTTTTCGGTGCCATTGGACCCGCAGCAAAATTTCGCCGACAAACTGCATCTGGTCGACGCCAAAACTGGCAAGGTCGACGGTGCCTGGGAGCTGTCGGACAACTTGATGGAACTGCGTCTGCGCCACCTTGAGCCGCAACGCAAACTGATCCTTACCGTCGACCCCGGCCTGCGTGCGGTCAACGACGCCAAGCTGGCCGCCGAATACCTCAGCCGCCTGGAAACCCGTGACCTGCAGCCCACGGTCGGTTTCTCCAGCCGCGGCAACCTGCTGCCCACCCGCCTGGCCGAAGGCTTGCCGGTGATTGCGCTGAACGTCGACAAGGTGGACGTCGAGTTCTTCCGGGTCAAACCCGAATCATTACCGGCTTTCCTCAGCCAATGGGGGCGTAACAGCAGCCTGCAAAGCTACGAGGCCAAGGATCTGCTGAATATGGCTGACCTGGTGTACAGCGGCCGTTTTGACTTGAACCCGGCGCGCAACACTCGTGAAACCCTGATCCTGCCCACTGCCGGGATCAAGCCTCTGCAGCAGCCGGGTGTTTACCTGGCGGTGATGACCGCGTCGGGCAGTTACAACTATTCGACCCCGGCCACCTTGTTCACCCTCAGCGATATCGGCCTCTCCGTACACCGCTACCAGAAGCGCCTGGATGTGTTCACCCAAGCCCTGGAAGGCGGCAGTGCATTGAGCGGGGTTGAGCTGGAACTGCTTGATGGCAAGGGCAAGATGGTGGGCCAGGGCAAGACCGGCAAGGATGGGCATGCCGAGCTGGCCTTGCCACCCAAGGCTGAAGTGCTGGTGGCGCGCCAAGGCGACCAGACCAGCTTGCTGCGCTTGAACACGGCGGCGCTGGACCTGGCCGAATTCGATATCGGCGGCCCGCAGGCGCATCCGATGCAGTTCTTTGTATTTGGCCCGCGTGATCTGTATCGCCCCGGCGAAACGGTGCTGCTCAATGCCTTGCTCCGCGACCGCGACGGCAACCCGGTCAAGCCGCAGCCGGTCAGCGTGGAAGTACGCCGCCCGGACGCGCAGGTCAGCCGCAAGTTTGTCTGGTCGCCGGGCGCCTGGGGCCTGTATCAGTACCCGCTGCAACTGGCCGCCGAAGCTCCGACCGGGCGCTGGCAGCTGGTGTTCGATTTCGGTGACGGCAAGCCGCAGTTGTATGAATTTCTGGTTGAAGACTTCCTGCCAGAGCGCATGGCGCTGGAGCTCAAGGGCAGCGACACGCCGCTGAGCTCGGAGCAAACCGCGGAAATCCAGGTTAATGGTCGCTACCTCTATGGCGCCCCGGCAGTGGGCAATCGCCTGAGCGGTCAGGTCTATGTGCGGCCCTTGCGCGAGGCGGTCAGCGCTTTGCCGGGTTATCAGTTCGGTTCGGTCAGCGAAACCGAGCTGACTCAGGATCTGGAACTGGACGAAAGCGTACTGAATGCCGAGGGCAAGCAGACCATCAGCATTGAAAGCCAGTGGAGCGATGCCAAGTCACCGCTGCAACTGATTGTGCAGGCCAGCCTCCAAGAGTCGGGCGGGCGCCCGATCACCCGGCGTCTGGTGCAGCCGGTGTGGCCAGCAGAGCGTCTGCCGGGGCTTCGCGGCTTGTTTGACGGCACTGAAACCGATGGCGATGGCCCGGTTGAATTCGAACTGCTGGTCGCCGACAGCCAGGGCAACAAGCTGGCCGCCGACAACCTCAAGGTGCGCCTGGTGCGCGAGCGCCGCGACTACTACTGGAACTACTCTGACAGCGACGGCTGGAGCTATCACTACAACGAGAAGTTTTTGAACCTCAACGAAGAAACCCTCAGCCTCAAGGCGGGCGAAACCGCCAAGGTCAGCTTCCCGGTGGAGTGGGGGCCATACCGCGTTGAAGTCGAAGACCCGCAAACCGGCCTGCTCAGCAGCCTGCGTTTCTGGGCCGGTTATCGCGCCCAGGACAACGCCGAAGGCGGCGCCGTGCGCCCCGATCAGGTCAAGCTGGCGCTGGACAAGGCTGCCTACGCCGATGGTGACACGGCCAAAGTGACGGTCACGCCGCCCGCAGCGGGCAAGGGCTACTTGCTGGTTGAAGGCAGCGACGGCCCGCTGTGGTGGGAAGAGATCGAAGTGCCCGCCGAAGGCAAGAGCTTCGACATCAATCTCGACCCGAGCTGGGCGCGCCATGATCTCTATATCAGCGCACTGGTGATCCGTCCCGGCGAGCGTAAGACCAATATCACCCCCAAGCGTGCTGTAGGTGTGTTGCATCTGCCCATCGACCGCAGCCAGCGCAAGTTGGCACTGACGCTCGAGGCCCCTGAGAAAATGCGCCCCAAGCAGCCGCTCACGGTGAAAATCCAGGCTAAAAACGCCGATGGCAGCACCCCCAAACAAGCCCATGTGCTACTGGCCGCAGTGGATGTGGGTGTGCTCAATATCACTGAGTACCCGACTCCCGATCCCTTCGCCAGCTTGTTCGGGCGCAAGGCCTATGGGGCTGACCAACTGGATATCTACGGGCAATTGATCGAAGCCGGGCAGGGCCGCCTGGCCAGCCTGGCGTTCGGTGGTGATGCCGCGCTGGCCAAGGGCGGCAAACGGCCAGCCACCAGCGTGACCATCGTGGCACTGCAAAGCGCACCGGTAACGCTGAACGAGCAGGGCGAGGGCGAAGTCAGCGTGGATATCCCTGACTTCAACGGTGAACTGCGCTTGATGGCACAGGCCTGGACCGACGATCGTTACGGCATGGCCGAGAGCAAGACCGTGGTTGCCGCGCCGCTGGTGGCCGAGCTGGCCGCACCGCGCTTTTTGGCCGGTGGCGACGAGACACGGCTGGCACTGGACCTGTCTAATCTCACCGACAAGCCGCAAAACCTGCAGGTCAAACTCGACACCGAGGGGCAACTGAACCTGCTGGAAAACCCGACGCAAAGTGTCACCCTGAGCCCCGGCCAGCGCAGCACCTTGCAGGTGCCGGTCAAGGCCCTTGGCGGCTTTGGCACGGGAGTGGTCAAGGTCTCCGTCAGTGGTCTTGATCTGCCGGGCGAAACCCTGGCGCCGTTTACCCGCGAGTGGACCCTGGGCGTGCGCCCGGCCTACCCTGCCTTGCTCAAGCACTACCGCACCGTGCTTAACGATCAGCCGTGGAGTTTACCGGATAGCGAACTGCAGGCTTTTGAACCGGCCGGGCGTGAAGCCCTGATTAGCCTGTCGAGTCGTCCGCCGCTGAATCTTGGCGAGCAGATTCGGGCACTCAAGGCCTATCCTTACGGTTGCTCGGAGCAAACCACCAGCGGCCTGTACCCGGCCCTGTATGCCGATGCTGCAGTGCTGCAACGGCTGGGGCTTGAAGGCGAGCCGGATGCCGAGCGCAAGCGCAAGATCGAACTGGGCATCGAGCGCCTGCTGGGCATGCAGCGCTATAACGGCAGCTTTGCCCTGTGGGGCGCGGAGGGTCAGGAGGAGTACTGGCTCACGGCCTATATCACCGACTTCCTGCTGCGTGCCCGTGATCAGGGTTATGCCGTACCGCCCGAAGCGCTGAAAAAGGCCAGCGAGCGGTTGCTGCGTTATGTGCAGGAACGCAACCTGATCGAAGCCGACTACAGCGACAACCTCGACCACACCCGCTTTGCCGTGCAGGCCTATGCGGCGCTGGTGCTTGCGCGTACCCAGCAGGCACCGCTGGGAGCGTTGCGCAGCATCTTTGAGCGCCGCAGTGAGGCCCGTTCCGGCCTGCCGCTGGTGCAGTTGGCGGTTGCCTTGCAGAAGATGGGGGATCAGCCGCGCGCCGATCAGGCGCTGGTGGCAGGCCTGGCCGTGACCCGCAAGGCCGATCAATGGCTGGGGGATTACGGCAGCCCGCTGCGCGATCAGGCACTGATCCTGGCCTTGCTCGAAGAAAACAACCTGATGGCTGGCCAGCGCGAGCAACGCTTGTTCGACCTGTCCGATCAACTGGCGGCGAGCCAATGGCTGTCGACCCAGGAGCGCAACTCGCTGTTCCTTGCCGGCCGCGATCTGCTGGGCAAACCTGAAGCCAACTGGTCGGCGCAGCTCAGCAGTGGCGGCCAGACCCGCCAGCTAGACAACACTCATTCGGGCCTCAAGCTCGACGGGCCGTTGCTGGCTTCGCCACTGACCCTGCGTAACGAAGGCAGTACGCCGGTTTATCAACAGCTGACCATTTCGGGTTATCCACAGCAGGCCCCGGCGGCGGGTGGTGAGAACATGAGCATTCGCCGGGATTACCTGGGTATGAACGGCGAGCCGCTGGACCTCAAGGCTCTGAAAAGTGGTGATCTGGTGCTGGTGCATCTGGCGGTGAAGGCCAAGCAGCCGGTGCCGGATGCGCTGGTGGTGGACTTGCTGCCGGCGGGCCTGGAGCTGGAAAACCAGAACCTGGGCCAGAGTGCCGCCAGCCTTGAAAACGCCAGTAGCCAGGTCAAGCAATGGCGCGAGTCGATGCAGAACGCCAGTGTGCAGCATCAGGAGTATCGCGATGACCGTTATGTGGCGGCGCTGAAGCTCGACGGCTATGGCACCACGCACCTGCTGTACCTGGCCCGTGCCGTGACCCCCGGCACCTACCGCGTGCCACCGCCGCAAGTGGAATCGATGTATCGCCCCAACTGGCAGGCCGTGGGTGAAACACCGGGGGATATGGTGATCAGGGGGCGCTAGGTTTGACTGGGGGCAGCTGTCTTGTGCAGGTTTGGTTTTTTGTGGGAGCGGGCTCGCTCGCGATGCAGACGACGCGGTTTGTCTGCTGCACCTCATGGATCCCATCGCGAGCAAGCCCGCTCCCACATTAATCCTGCCTGCCAGCTGTTGTGCGGTGGGGCTAGTTGATAATCCAGCTCAGCACCCACAGCCCCAGCAGTAACCAGATGACTCCGCCAATGATCGAGGTACGCATAAAGGCGCGTACGGCGTTGTATATAAACAGCAGGCCGATTACCAGAATGGCGATGCTGATGATCGACGTTTCCATGCCCAACGTTCGGCTCAGCCCCTCGATAAAGTTGCTGCCGGCGTTGCTCAGGCCGCTGAAAATGCCACTCAACCCTTCAACGATAAAGCGAATGATGGCCCCGAACATCTGCCCAAGGCTCTCGAAAAACCCTTCAACTTGCATGTGTGTGTCCCAATGAATGATGCGGCCACTGTGCCAGAGAAAAGCCGTGGATGGTTACGCATCATAAGCAAGATCTTAGCTGGCCTGGTGCTGGCATGCGCACTGCTGTGGCTGGCCGACAGGGTCTGGCCACTGCCCTTGCCCAAGGATGACCTGGCTCGCGTGGTACTGGCCGAAGACGGCACGCCGCTATGGCGCTTTGCCGATGCCAACGGTGTTTGGCGCTATCCGGTGCAGACCAGCGAGGTGTCGCCGCTGTACCTGGATGCCTTGCTGACCTACGAGGATCGCTGGTTTTTTCAACACCCGGGGGTCAACCCCTTGGCATTGGGCCGTGCGGCCTGGCAAAACCTGACGGGTGGGCGGGTGTTGTCAGGCGGCAGCACCTTGTCGATGCAAGTGGCGCGCCTGCTCGACCCCCATGAGCGCACGCTCCCCGGCAAGCTGCGCCAGTTGTGGCGCACTGCGCAGTTGGAATGGCATTTATCCAAGGACCAGATTCTCACCCTGTACCTCAATCGTGCGCCGTTTGGTGGCACCCTGCAGGGCGTTGCAGCCGCCAGTTGGGCGTATCTGGGCAAGTCTCCTCAACAGCTCACTCACTCCGAAGCCGCATTGCTTGCCGTGCTGCCGCAAGCGCCGAGCCGTTTGCGCCCCGATCGTCACCCCGGGCGGGCGCAAGTGGCGCGGGATAAGGTACTGCGCCGGTTGGCCGAGTACCGGGTATGGCCGCAGCCAGTTGTGATTGAGGCGCTGGAAGAGCCGCTGCTGCTGGCGCCGCGTCTGGAGCCCAGCCTGGCGCCGTTGCTGGCACGCAGGCTCAACCGCCCTGACAGCCCGCCGTTGATCCGTACCACCCTTGACGCCAGCTTGCAGCGCCGTCTTGAGGACTTGCTGCTGGGCTGGCGCGCCCGTTTACCCGATCACACCTCGGCCGCCATTGTGGTGGTTGAAACCGACACCATGGCGGTGCGCGCCTATCTGGGCTCGGTGGATATCAACGATGCGCGCCGCTTTGGCCATGTCGACATGATCACCGCCATGCGCTCTCCGGGCTCGACCCTCAAGCCGTTTTTGTACGGTATGGCCATGGATGCCGGACTGATCCACTCCGAGTCACTGCTGCAGGATGTGCCGCGACGTTATGGCGATTACCGGCCGGGCAACTTTTCCATGGGCTTTAGCGGGCCGGTCTCGGCCAGTGCTGCGTTGGTCACGTCGCTCAATTTGCCTGCAGTGCAACTGCTTGAAGCTTATGGCCCCAAACGCTTTGCCGCCGATATGCGCAACGGTGGCGTGCCCTTGAGCTTGCCGGCGCTGGCCGAGCCCAATCTGGCGCTGATTCTGGGCGGTGCCGGTAGCCGTCTGGAAGATCTGCTCAGCGGTTACAGCGCCCTGGCACGAGAAGGGCGCAGCGCCAATCTGCGCCTGCAACCCGATGACCAACTGCGCGAGCGGCGCATGCTGTCGCCGGGTGCGGCGTGGGTTATCCGGCGCATTCTCAGTGGTCAGGCGCGCCCGGATCGCGATCCCACAGCCGATCTGGTGCAGCGCCCGCAGCTTGCCTGGAAGACAGGCACCAGCTATGGCTTTCGCGATGCCCTGGCGATTGGCGTGGGCCCGCGCTATTTGATTGGTGTGTGGATCGGTCGCCCGGATGGCACGCCGGTGCCAGGGCAGTTTGGTCTGGCGTCGGCGGCGCCCTTGATGCTGCAAGTGCACGATGTGCTGAGCAACCGCGACAGCCAGCGCGGCATTGTTGCACCAGTGCAGGCGGTACCGGGGAGTGTCGGGGTGGCTGCGATTTGCTGGCCGCTGGGCCAGCCCATGAACAAGGATGACCCCAATTGCCGTCGCCAGCGCTTTGCCTGGACCCTGGAGCACACCACCCCGCCGACCCTGCTGGCGGCCGACCAGCCGCTGGGTGTGGGCCTGCGCGAAACCATTCGGATCAACCCCCAGGGCTTGCGGGTGGGGCCGCAATGCGCGGATGGGCAACTGCGCGAAGTGGCACTGTGGCCTGCACCGCTTGAACCGTGGCTACCCCGAGTGGAGCGACGTGAAGCGCGCTTGCCCCAGGCCTCCAGCCAATGCCCGCCACCGGCCTTGAATGCAGTTACCTCGCTGTCGATTGTCGGCGTGCGTGATGGCGATCGCCTGCGTCGTCCTGCCGCGAGTCAGACCTTGTTGCACCTGGCGCTATCGGCCTTGGGCGGTGACGGCCGGCGTTGGTGGTTTTTAAACGGCGTACCGTTGGGGGATAGCGCGCAGCAAGCCGTGTTCAATACCACCCTGGAACAGGCGGGGCGCTATGAGCTCAGTGTGCTCGACGAAAGCGGGCAAACCGCCCGTGTTGAGTTCAGTGTGGTGGATTAAAACTGTTGGGTACTTGTTTTTACGCACTATAAAGCAACTAAAACCCCGCTAATTGTGTTTATACCTAAAGTAGGGTTGCGGGTGTTGATGTTTTATCGGATCAGTAAGTCTGTTGATAAGTAACGTTTTTTTTAAATCACCCAGACTAAAAGTATTAATCCGTAAGCAGGGTTGGAACCCTTGTATATAAGGGGTTAATACCAAGTTGTGAATTGTTTGATAAGGCCCGTGGGGTTGTTATGTCTGCAACGGATGAATGTATCCCTGACACAGAGCAGGGAACTTTCGAACTCAGGTGTAACAGGTGCAAGGGAATTAATCATGAACACTCAACTGTGGTTGAAAACCAGTACAGCTCTGCTCTTGGTCATGACTGTCAGCCTGGCAGGCTGCAGTAGCGGCGGTGGCGGTCACAAAAGCGTAGTTTCGGCGAGCACACCGGACAGCGGTACTGGCGGTGGTACAGACGGCGGCACTGACGGTGGTACTGGTGGTGGCACTGATGGTGGCACTGATGGTGGAACTGGCGGCGGTACCGGTGGTGGCACTGGCGGCGGTACCGGTGGCGGCACAGGCGGTGGTACCGGTGGCGGCACTGACGGTGGGACCGGCGCAGGCACCACGCCTCTGGTAACTGGCCAGGTCGTAGGGCAAGTCGGCAGTGCTGTTGGTGGCGTGGGCTCTACAGTCAGCGGGCTGGGTGACACCCTTACCAGCGTTCCAGTGGTAGGCACCCTGGGCGGCGGGCTGGTGACCAACACCGGCAATGCCGTGACCTCGGTAACCGATGGCCTTACCAACGGCCTGGGCTCGCTGGGCACTGACAAGAATTCCCTTGGCCTCACCGTGGCCGGTGCCACCAATGCCGTCAGTGACGTGGGTAAGGGTGTTTCTTCTGTTGGTACAGGTTTGAGCACCGTACTGGACAACACCCCGATCAGCCAGATCCCGCTGGTAGGCGGTGTGGTGGGCAAAGTGACCGACACCACGGGTGGGCTGGTCAATAAAGTGGGCACTACCGTAACCATGCTTGGCAACACACTGACTACCAATGTCACCAGTGGCCAGTTGGGCAAGGTTACAGGCGGGGTGAATGACAAGGTCCTGGTGCCGGTGATTTCCCTGGTGGAAAACGTCACGGGCAAAGTGGGCACCACGACTGGCCTGGGTGCTCCCGTTGACGGTCTGTTGAACAAGGTCGGCGGCGTTGTGGGCGGCCTTGGCGACAAGGTGACGACTACCGGTGGCGCGAACAACCCGGTGACCTCTTTGGTGGGTGGCGTACTGACCGGTGTGGGTGGTGCTGTTGACAAGACTGGTGGCTACGTCAATCCGGCGGCGGGTACCGGCACAGGTACAGGCTCGGGTGGTCTTGGCGGGTTGTTGGGCGGGATTGGTGTAGGTACAGGTTCAGGCACTGGCACTGGCACTGGCACTGGCACTGGCACCGGTTTGGGCGGCCTTGGCGGGTTGCTCGGAGGGGTTGGTGTAGGTGCTGGTGTAGGTGCTGGTGTCGGCGCAGGTACAAGTACAGGCACTGGCACAGGTACAACTGTTGGGGCTGGCGCAGGTGCCGCTGCTGGAGCCGGTGGCAGTGCAGGCCTGGGTGGCTTGCTCGGTCAGGTGGGTGGCGTGCTGGGCGTCAAAGTGGATGCAGGCAGTACCGGTGCGGCAGCAGGCGCAGGAACAGCTGGAAGTGGTGCGGTGGGCGGTACAGGCGGTCTGGGTGGGGCTCTTGGGGGAGTGCTTGGCGGGCTGGGCAATCTGGGCAAGAAAAACTGACGAATATTGCACCTGGCCGGTTCGACGGCCGTACCTGCAGCGCCTACGCTTGGTTGGGACGAGAGATTCAGATGAGTCTCTCGTCTTTTTTCATGTGCAGGTTGTAGGAGTGATGCTCGGGCAGCTTCACGGAGTATTCAAAGATGAAGCCCCCACGTTAAGCCGCCGTAGTTGAACATGGAGTGTCCTATGCGTAATTGCGTTCCCTTTTTGTTGTTGGCACTGGCCCCTTATGCGGGTGCCGAGCCCCTTCCGCGCTTCCTCAACAGCAATGACACCATGCAAACCTTGCCCACGCCCAACTTGCCGGTGGATGCCTACCGCCCGCCGGCACCTGCTCTGGAGTTGCCCAAACCGGCTGCCCAACAGGCCCAACCATTGGAAATGGGCACCCGGCTGACCATTCGCAAGTTGCAAATCGAAGGCGGCTCGATCTACCCGCTGCCGGAACTGGGCGCGGTGTACAAACCACTGCTGGGCCATGAGATCACCCTGGCCGAACTGATCGAGGCTACGCGCCGCATTACCCAGCGTTATCAGGAAGACGGTTATTTACTATCCTACGCCTTTTTGCCACAGCAGAATTTTGATCAGGGCCTGGTACGCGTGGTGCTGGTCGAAGGCTATATCAGCCAGTATCAAGTAGACGGTGATATCGGCAGGGTCAAAGGTTTTATCGATGAGTTGGTGGACAAGCTCAAGGGTGAGCGCCCGCTGACCCGCAAAACCTTTGACCGCTACAGCACGCTGATGAGCCGTATCCCCGGAGTGACCCTGGAGGCACAAGTACCGCCCCCGGGCACCACCGACGGCGCATCGACGTTGCATGTCAAAGCCAGCCGCAAACCCTTCACCACCAGCATGAGCCTTATCGAAGGCAGCCGAGACAGTACCCAGGCACTGTTCGCCGCCAGCAGCAACTCGCAAACGGCCATGGCCGAGCAGTTGACCTTGAGCGGTTTGTTCCCGCCGGGGGACGACAAGGAGCATTACTACCGCCTCGATTACAGCCAGTACCTCAACGCTGAAGGCACGCAATTGAACCTGTACGGTTCCAGTTATCGCAGTGACCCGAGCACCAGCATCGTCACCAGTGACGGCTTTGAACTCAAGCCCCATCGCGAGAATGACCGCTTCTCGATCGGCGTCAGCCATCCGCTGATTGCCGCGCCGGATCAATGGCTGAGCGCCGCTGCCCGGCTGTACGGGGTCAATGACAATACCGACTATGAGATCGTAGGCTACGGGCAGACCATCAGCGAAAAAACCAATGTGCGGGCACTGGCGTTTGAGGGCGACTGGCGCAAGTCCGACGCCAAACAACTGCGTATCATAAGTGCCGGTCTGTACCAGGGCATAGACGGCATGGGCGCCAAGAGCGAGACCAACCTGACCGGCACTCGTTATGACCTGGACTTCTTTCGTTTACGTTTGTCGGGCGTGCAGAGTGACGGCTATTTCGATAACTGGCAGGGCGTGATTTCAGGCGCGCTGTACTGGAGTGACGACACCTTGCCTGACAGCGAGCGGGCAGTATTTGGCGGGCAGAATTTCGGCCGGGGTTACCCGGATGATCAAGCCTCGGGGGACAAGGGCTGGGGCGTAGCCTATGAACTGAACTACAGCTTTAACCGCGATGGCGAATGGGTGAAGTTGCTGCAGCCTTATGCGGTCGTGGACAAGGCCAAGGCCTGGTACAACGAATTGCCGTTCAAGGGTTCAGACATGTCGTCGGCTGCACTGGGCTTGCGGTTTGGTGACAAGCGCTATTACAACATTGCCTTGGAAGTTGCCAAGCCCATGTCAGATATGGCGCTGGACAGTTTTAACCGGCGGCCGCGTTATACACTAAGTTTTAGTTATCAGTTGTAAAGCGGATCTATAAAAAAACCCGCAGACGCTTATACAGGTCGCGGGTTTTTTATAGAGGGTTCAGGTTCTGGCCAGATGCAATTGCGTGGGGTGTGGAAAGAGATTGTCGAGGGTGTCGAGCAGGCGCACGTGGTAGATGGGTTTGCGAAACAGATCCAGCACCTGCAGGCGCAGAAGGTCGCTTACATCGTCCATATCGGCGTGCCCTGAAATGACAATCACCGGCAAATGCTGGCGCGATGTGTGCTCGCGCAGGCGCTTGATCAGCGCAATACCGCTCTCTTCCGGCATGCGCAGGTCGGTGATGACCAGCGCAATATCCGGATGTTGGGTCAACTGCGAAAGGGCGAGTTTGACTGATGTTGCCGTATAGCAACAAAAGCCCTCGCCCTCCAGCAGTTCGGCCAACTCGAAAAGTGCGTCCTCTTCGTCATCCACCAGGAGTAGCTGTTGGCGTGGCGGGGAGAGGGACATGTTAATTACTCACCGTAATTAATGAATTAAGTCACTGCCAATCCATCTTTGATTTTGCCAAATACGGTCGAAACAGCTGTTTGTACATCAGGCGAAAGTCCGGCAATCACCACTGCCACCATCGCCGCAATAATGGCGTACTCAATACCCGAGGCACCTTCCGTTTGTTTGGCAAACAACTTGGCCTGGCGCGCTACAAATACCTGGGCAGGTACATACACTTTCAGAACAGTATTTAACATCATCTGACTTCTCCTTAGTGCGCCGGGTCGGGCACTGCGTAACCATGGTGCAGGGTAATCTCCATCTGCAATCACAGCATTGGCAATAAATGAAAATCCCACAACTGTATCATTGGACTAATCACAAAGTATTAATCCAAATGAGCGTTTAGAAAATGTGTGTCAAATCAAACTATTTACAATTGATTAGAGATTTTTTAGTTCGCTAATGGCATTTTGCTTTACCTGAGCTATTTTTAAATAGCGATTGGTTGCAAAAGCGTTATTGGTTCCTAGCTGCCTGATTGTGAATGGGTTTTTTAGTCTGAAGTGCGCAGTAAAAAAGGAGTTTGTGCATGAACAATCGACGCAGTCTGGTACTGGCCGCCATTTTGTTTGTCGGGGCAATCGCCGCCGGTTACTGGGGCCTGGTATTGAGTCGACAGCAGCCGGTTGCCGAAGTTCCGGTGGCTCAGTCTGTTGAGCAAGGTGTAGCGGCAGTTGAAGACAAAACCCGCCAGGCGGTAGTGGTGCTGGTCCGCGATGTTCCCCCGAATGTGGCTTTAACGGCCGAAGATCTGACTCTGGAAAAACTCCGTACCGCCCCCGCTGGCAGCCTGACTGCCATCGATCAGGCCGTGGGCCGCACCCCTTGGCGCAGCCTGAGTGCGGGCACCTGGCTCAGCGAACAAAGCTTTGAAATGGGCGGGCCTCTGGCACGCATGATTCGCCCGGATGAGCGCGCACTGGGGGTCATGATTGATGAAGTGTCCGCAGCGGGCGGGCAGCTAAGCCCCGGTGACTACGTTGATATTTTGCTGTTTTTGCGTCAGGACAGCGGTAATCCGCAGCAGTCGGCCCAAGTGGTATTGCCGGCAGTACGGGTACTGAGTGTGGGGGGCGAGCTGGGCTTGACCAGCGATGGCAAGCTGGCCAGCCAACCGAAAAACGCCGAAGAAGCGCTCAAGCAAGAGCAAAGTCGCATCAATGCGCGATCCGCAGTACTGGCGGTTCCTGAACTTCTTCTTAATCAACTGATGCTCGCGACCCAGTCAGGCACCCTGCGCCTGGCCGTGCGCAGTGCCGATGAGCAGCGTTTGAGTAAATATTGGGCGGGTGAGCAGGAATCCCCGACTAATCTTGAGAATGCCAAACGCAGTCTTTACCAGTTCAACCAGTTAGCCATGGCCAGTCCGGCAAGAGTGCCAGTCAGCAGCAATCCCGCAGTTGCCCCACGGGTGCGCGGGATTGAGGTGATCCGCGGCAATCAAACGGCTCAGCAGTAGGCCCAATAAAAATCCTTATTTGCAAGGAAAACCAACATGAGCCACCGTTGTGTTCCCCTCTATAAACGTGCTGCCTGGACGTTGCTCCTGAGCAGCTTGCCCCTGGAAATGGCCTTGGCCGCAGGTGAGAACTGCGCAGCATTCAACGCGTTGCCGTCGGTACTGGAAGTGGCCCAGGGGGCCCAGAAAGCCATGGGTTTCCCGGTGAGCATTTCGCGTATTGCCGTGGGCGACCCCACCATTGCCGATATTCGCTCCAATGGTCCAAACGCCTTTTTGCTCACCGGTATTGCCTCGGGCACCACCAGCCTGATGGTCTGGAGCGCCTGCTCGAAAGAGCCGCATCAGACCATGCTGTTCGTCAAGGGCAGGGCCGCCTCGGGTTTGACCGGTACTGCGTTGCCGCCCTCCGAAGACCCGACCCTGCCGGTGCAGGTGCAAACCGATATCCGCTTTGTCGAAGTCAGCCGCACCAAGTTGCAGGAAGCCAGTACCTCGATTTTCGGCATGGGCAGCAACTTCCTGTTCGGCTCGCCAAACTCATTTTTAAGCACGGCTGAAGGGATCATCACCGGCGGCCCGGTGGCCAATGCCAAGTACTTCAATATCGGCTTTGGCGGCGGTAAGGTCCGGGCCATGATCAACGCTTTGGAAGGCAGCGGGTTTGCCTACACCCTGGCGCGACCAAGCCTGGTAGCCATGAGCGGGCAGAGTGCGACCTTCCTGGCCGGTGGTGAAGTGCCGATCCCGGTGCCCAGCAGCGGCAGCGATAACGTCTCGATCGAGTACAAGGAGTTCGGTATCCGCCTTACGCTGACCCCGACCGTAGTGGGCCGTGATCGCATCATGCTCAAAGTGGCCCCTGAAGTCAGTGAGCTGGACTACACCAATGCGGTGAATATCGCTGGCACCCTGGTGCCGGGCCTGACGGTTCGTCGCACCGATACCAGCATCTCCCTGGCCGATGGCGAAAGCTTTGTGATCAGTGGCTTGATCAGTTCGCGCAACAGTTCCCAGGTCAACAAATTCCCTGGGCTGGGCGATATTCCGATTCTTGGCGCTTTTTTCCGCGACTCCAATATCAGTCGTGAAGAAAAAGAACTGCTGATGATCGTCACTCCGCACCTGGTTCAGCCGCTGGCTGCCAATGCGGCATTGCCAACGATGCCAGGGGAGCAATTGCGTACTTACGACCCTAACTGGTATCGCCTGTATTTCCTGGAGAACGGCAAATTCAATAGCCGCAGCGGGTTATCTCAATGAGCCAAAGCCTAAGCCAGACATTTCTCGCGCTGACGCGCAACAACACCGATCTTGAGTGGCTGCAGGGAGCATTAGCGCCGTTGGGTCAAGTGGTGGGTGCAGGTACAAGTAGCCTGGATGAACTGCTGGCCCTGGTTGATGTGACGTTTGCCGGCTTGATCTTTGTGGGCCTTGATCGGGACAAAGTGGTCAACCAGTGCGCGCTGATTGAAGGCGCGCTGGAAGCCAAGCCCATGCTCGCCATCGTTGCTCTGGGCGACGGTATGGATAACCAGCTGGTGCTCAATGCCATGCGCGCCGGGGCGAGGGATTTTGTCGCCTACGGCTCGCGTTCCAGTGAAGTGGCAGGGCTGGTGCGGCGCTTGAGCAAGCGCCTGCCACCCGTGGCACCCAACGCTCAGTTGGGTGGCCTGAGCGTGTTGTTCAGTGCGCAATGCAATGCCGATGGGGCATTGCTTGCCAGCCACCTGGGGCTGGTGGTGCAAAAGAGTGAACAAAAAACCCTGTTTCTGGACCTGGGCGTGCCCCGTGGCGATGGTCTGGCGGTGCTGGGCCTGGAAAGCACGTTCTTTTTTGGTGATGCCCTGCGCCATCTTCGGCGCCTGGACAGCACCCTGATTGACAGTGCCTTTACCAAGACTGCGAGTGGTTTGCGGGTGCTGGCTCACAGCGAGGCTGACGAGCCTCTGGAGCAAACCAGTGCGGCCGAACTGTATATGTTGCTCAGTGCTCTGCGTCAGCACTTCCAGCATATTGTGGTCAACCTCACGGGGCAGCCGGACAGCGAAGCGCTGCGTACCTTTGCCAGCCATTGCGACAGTTTGCTGTGGTACACCGACCAGAGCGTGCTCGATTGCCGCCGCAACCTGGACGTACTCAGTCGCTGGCGTGCCAAGGGCATGAAGTTCGAGCATACGGGGCTGTTGATCGATCGCTATATTAGTGGCGTGGCCCCCAATGCCGATGCCCTGGGTAAAAGCTTTGGCCTGCCGGTGATGGCGGCGCTGCCGCTTAGCCCCGAACTACGGATCAATGCCAAGAATCAGGGCGCCACCCTGTTTGATTTGGCCCCGCGTGAAACCCTGAGCCAGGCCTTGAAAAAACTCGGTGAGCGGCTGGTCTTGCGTGCGCAAATGCCTGAACAGGCAGTTTCAAAATCCTCGGGCACCTGGCTGAATCTGAACCGCCTGTGGGGGGCCAAATGAGCAATGAACAGCTGTTTGGCTCAGGCTTGTACAAGGACGGCCGCGCGGACAATGACGGCCTGAAACTGGTGCTGCACCGCTATATCATCGATGCCATTGAAGAAACCGGGAAAAACCTGCTGGAAGGCTCCCGCGTGTCCCTGGCGCAATTTGTCACTGAGCGGGTGGCCGAGTATGTGTCGCGCCTGCATCTGGCCATTTCCCGTTATGAAATGGAGCGGTTGGCAGAAGAAATCGTCGACGAGCTGACCGGTTTCGGCCCGCTTGAAGTGCTGCTGCGCGACCCGGCCGTGACAGAAATTCTGGTCAACGGCCCGCATCGTGTGTTTGTCGAGCGCGAGGGGCGGCTCAGCCAGAGCGACCTGCGCTTTATCGACGATCATCATGTTGAGCGGGTCATGCAGCGCATTCTGGCACCGCTGGGCCGGCGTCTGGATGAGTCCTCGCCCATGGTCGATGCGCGCATGCCCGATGGCAGCCGGGTCAACGCGATCATTCCGCCCATTGCCCTGGATGGGCCGTGCCTGTCGATCCGGAAATTTCGCAAGGACATGCTGCAAAGCAGCGATCTGGTGGCGATGCAAACCATCGACCAGGCGATCTATGAGTTTTTCCAGGAGGCGGTGGGCAAACGCTGCAATATCTTGATCAGCGGCGGTACCGGTACCGGTAAAACCACGTTGCTCAATATCCTCAGCCAGCTGATCAACCCCCATGAACGTCTGGTCACCATCGAGGACGTGGCCGAATTGCAACTGGGTCACCCGCACGTGGTGCGCCTGGAAACCCGCCCGCCGAATGCCGAAGGCCATGGCGAGGTGAAATCCAGCGACCTGATTCGCAACGCCCTGCGGATGCGCCCGGACCGCATCATCCTCGGCGAGATCCGCGGCGTGGAAGTACTCGATGTATTGACCGCGATGAACACCGGTCACGATGGCTCCATGAGCACCGTGCACGCCAACACCGCACAGGATGCGCTGCTGCGTCTGGAGACCCTGGTGGGTTTGACCGGTCGCACGGTGGCGGAGAAAACCCTGCGCCAGATGATCTGCGCCGCACTGGACGTGATTATCCAGCTGACGCGCATGCCCGATGGTCGCCGTTGCGTGAGTGAAGTGCTGGAAGTGGTGGGGGTGCGTGACGATGTGTACGTAACCAATACCCTGTTCCGCCTGGACAAGCGCAGCGGCTTTGGTTTTATGCGCGAAGCCTTGAACCCGGCAGGTGACAAGTTGCGTCGTGATCCCGTCCTGAACGCCCACGGCTGAGGCACTGCTTATGAACCCGGCCTTACTGCTTTTTACCATCAGCTTTTTGATGTTCGCGTTATCGCTGAATCTGGTCTATCGCGCCCTGACGGACCCGACAACCGGCCGCGTACTGGAGCGCCTGGGTGAGGGCCAGCCGCAACTGGCGGATAAAATTCAGGGCGTGGCCTGGCTCGATCGGGCGTTTTTACAGGCCGGGTTGGGGCGGCCTTCGGACCGTCTGGGCCTGTGGCTGTCGCTGTGGGCAGCCGCAGTGATCGTGGCAGGTATGAGTGGCGGTTGGGTGTTTTTTCTCGCGCTGCTGGTGTTGCCGCCGGTGTTGCTCAAGCTGTTTGTCAGCTGGCGCTACCACCGCCGGGTGCGGCGCATGGTTGAACAACTGCCGGTGCTGCTCGATCACTGCGTGCGCAGCCTTAAGGCCGGGCGCACCTTGTCCGATGCTGTGCTGAACGCAATTGAAGCGTCCAGCGATCCGCTCAAGAGCAGTATCAGCCGGGTGTCGCGCAACGTGAAGATGGGGGTGAGCCTGCCCGAGGCGGTGAACGATTTTGCCGAGCTATATGAGCGCGACGAATTTCGCATGTTTGCCCTTGGCCTCAAGGTTAACCACCGCTATGGCGGTAACGCGAGCGAGCTGCTGGAAAACCTGATCGTGCTGATTCGCGAACGTGACCAAGGGGTTCGACGGTTGCGCGCCATGACCGGCGAAACCCGGATGACAGCGTTGGTGCTGGGCTCGTTACCGGTGTTTGTGGTGGGTTTCTTTATGGCCACCAACCCCAATTACATGCTCAAGATGTGGCAGGACGGGGGAGGGCAGCACATGCTCCTTACCGCCATGGCCATGCAAATAGTCGGCAGTGTGGCGTTGTGGCGCATGGTACGGAGCGTATGACATGGCCTTTTTGATTTGTGTGGTGTTGCTGATGGGCGCCGCGGCGCTGTTGATCAATAACGTGGTCCAGGACCGCCTGAGTCAACAACGGGTGATGCAGCGCCTGGAAGGTGACAAGACCGGCCCCGGCAAGCTCAGCCTGTGGATGCGGGCAGTGGGCAACAGCAAGTTTGGCCAGCGCTCGGTCTCGATGGACAGCGAAACCCAGACTCTGCTTAACCGCATCGGCTGGCGCACCGCCAGTCAGCGTTCACTGTTCGCTGCGTTTCAGATCGGCACCCCCATCGCTTTTGCCGGGCTGGTGTTCTTGGGCCATGAGCTGTTTTTCCCGCGCTCGGGCAACCTGCTGGTGGTGTTGCTGCTGTCCCTGGCCGTGGGCTATCTGATCCCCAAGCGATTGTTGGCCTATGCTGCAAAAAGGCGCCAGCAAGAAGTGGCCATAGAAGTTTCAACCTTTATTCCGCTACTGCGCATTCTGTTTGAGTCGGGCATGGCCGTCGAGCAGGCGTTGCGGGTGTTGAGCCAGGAAGCGCGGCAGTTGCTGCCGGTGCTGACCGGTGAGTTGCGCGTGGTGCTGGCCCGGGTCGACTCGGGGCTGGAGTTGAACCAGGAACTGAGCAAGACCGCGAGCCTGCTGGACGTGGACGAGTTCAATGACACTTGCGTGATTCTTCAGCAATTGATTCAACAGGGTGGTGGCGCGATGAAGTCATTGCAGGCACTCAAGGAACTGCTTGATGACCGTCGTCTGACACGTATGGAGGAATACATCTCCAAAATGTCCGCCAAAATGTCGGTAGTGATGATGGTGTTTCTGTTCCCCGCTTTGATGATCGTCTTGGCCGGGCCGAGTTTTGTCGCTATCTCGCGAGCCTTTCTCTCTTGACCAGGGGTATGAACATGAAAGCTGTCATCGTCGTGTGTGGGCTGCTGATGCTGGGCGGCTGTGCGACAGGAGGTCAGAGTAATCCGCCGTGGATGGCCATGGGCGGCAGTTGCACCAAGTTGAGTGCTGATCAGGAGCTGTCGCTGAACCTGGCCGATGACATGGCCAAGGAGGGCAAGATGCACGCCAGCCTGGCCAACCTGCAAAACCTTCCGCAGGGCTCTGCGCAGGTGCAACTGCGCAAGGCACGCATCTATCGCCAGTTGGGCCGCGATGAGGCCGGGCCGCTGTATGAAGGCCTGCTGGGCTCGTGCCTGGCGGCCGAAGGGGAGCATGGTCTGGGCCAGTTGGCTGCAGGGCGCGGCGATAACGCTCTGGCGATCACCCGCCTGGAGCGTGCGGCGCAAATGGCGCCGACCGATGCCAAGATTCGCAATGACCTGGGCGTGGTTTATCTCAATCAACGACGTGTTGACGAGGCGCGGTTCGAGTTTTTGACCGCGCTGGAACTCAAGCAGGACGAATCTCCGGCGGCATTGAACCTGGTGACCTTGCTGATTTATCAGGACCAGTGGAAACAGGCCGCAGAACTGGTAACCCGCGCGGGCTTGACCCCCGAGCAGGTGAGTGATGCCCAGTCCCGGGCACAAGCTCTGAAAGCTCAAGCCAAGACCGCCAGCAACCAGGTGGCTGTCGTTAAATAACGCGTTGGAGGTTTGCCATGACTTTTACTGTTCGTGTGGGCGTGCTGCTCGCCCTGATGCCACTGGGGGCCTTGGCTATCGAGCCCGGGCCTACTCCCAAAACCCAGCAGGAAACCGAGAACTGGTTACAGCTGCAAGTGAGTGGCACCGCTCAGTCGCCCATTCGCCAGACGGCCGCCCCGGCAGAGCGCGAACTCAGCCTGCAGCGCTGGCTGGACAGCTATAAACATGAAATTCCGGAGTACTACGGGCAGAAAGAGGGGGGTAAAGCCAGTCAGGAATAAGGACGGTGCGCGGCGTCACACGTATGGGAGCGGGCTTGCTCGCGATGGGAGCACGCAGTTTGCCTGGCAAACCGCGTCGCCTGAATCGCGAGCAAGCCCGCTCCCACAGATATCCCAGGGAGCGGGTTGTTAATGCGCAGTCTGTCGATGGGAAGTGGAGTTTGGAGACAGTGCCAGAGCCAGCTGGGTGCGGTTGTTCATATGGGTCAGGCGCAGCACTTGTGACACGTAGAGCTTGACCGTGTTTTCGGTGATGCCCAGATCACAGGCAATCTGGTAGTTGGTCTGGCCTTTGCTCACCAGTTTGGCAACGTCCAGTTGGCGCGGCGACAGCTGTTTGAAAATCGTCGGGATTTGCTGCCAAGGGCCCTCGCTTGATTCCTGGCTGTTCAAGGGGTGAGTGGCTGCTTGCGGCGGGCGGCGGGCTGATTCCATATCCTGATAGAGGTCGTCGATGGACTCGGCCAGGTACTGCAACTTCTGGTTCAGGTGGCCCAGCTGATCGCTCTTGTGGCGCTCACGCAAAATGGCTTCCTGACGCTGGATGCCCTCAAGCAACTCATTGAGGTCGACCGGCTTTTGATAGTAATCGGCGATGCCAATACGCAGGGCCTTGATCACATCCTGTTTGTCGGCGCGACCGGTCAGCAAGATGCTTTCAAAGGCGCGGTGTTTACCCGCCAGTTTTTGCAGGTGCTGGGTGAGTTCGATGCCGTTCATTTCGGGCATGTGCAGGTCGCACAGCACCAGGCCGATTTCACTATCGGCAACGAAGGCATTGATAGCTTCACGCGTTGTATTGCAAGGCACGCAACGGTAACCGCTGCTTTCGAGAAACTCGCACAGTTCTTCGACAATCAACGGTTGGTCGTCGACCACGAGCACTTTTATTAGGGGGCTGGACGTGTTCACGCGGTTCTCCTTCCTGGTAAACCAATCAGGGACATCTTGGTCCACTTGTTTACTGCTGTGGTTTAAACGTAGACGTACTTTAGGACTATGTACAAGGTATTAATCCCTCGTGACGGCTAGCGAAGGAGCGCCATTGTCAGGCTAAACCCGCCGAACAGGAAGGGCGCAAAGGGAAGCTTTTTTGACGCTGAATCGTTTGTTGAAAATAAATTCGTGTTAACTCGTTGATTTATTGACGCAAGTATTTTTGACGCAAAAAGCCACCAGATTCCAGCACAGATACCAGCACCGATAACAGTGCCCAGAATTGTCGGACGATCGGTTGCCAGCGCCAGGGCCATCAACAGCTTTACGTCGCCGGCTCCAAGCTTGTTCAGGGCATAACCGGGCAGTGTCAGCACCAGAGCGATCAACAGCGCCCAACCACCTTCGGCCGCGCTTGCTCCCAGCCAGGTGTGACCGGTCCACAGCAGATACAGCAACGCCAAAGCTGCAGCACCAAAAGTCAGAAGGTTGGAAATATGGCGTTGAAGCAGGTCTTGAATGGAACAGGCAGCAAACCACAGCAACACAACAGCTAACTGGATCACGTAAAGAGCCTCCGTTTTTTACCAATGATTCTATGATGATATTACTGTCGATGGTCAGGGTAGACGCAGTCATGAAAACAAGACTTGCCAAAAAGCAGAAAGGCGCCGCTGCAATTGAGTTCGCGCTGGTGTTTGTGATTTTTTTTGCGGTGCTCTATGGCGTGGTCAGCTACAGCTTGCCGCTGCTGCTGGTGCAGTCATTTAACAATGCCACGGCCGAGGCGGTACGGCGCAGCATGGCGGTGGATCCCACAGCGGCCAACTATGGCTCGTTGGTGGAGGCATTGGCCAAATCTGTGCTGAACGAGAAATTGACCTGGGTGCCCACTGCGGTCAAAGGCAGCCTGGTCCCGGCTGCGACCTATAACCCGACAACCAAAGTACTCACCGCCAGTGTCTCTCTGCCTGCTACGGCGTTGACCTCGATCATGCCGGTGCTCAAATTGGGAGTTATCACAGTGCCTGATCTGCCCGTAAATTTGAAAGCCGAATCGAGTGCTCAACTTGTCCCCTAGTGAAGGGCTGTTCGGGCGATTGTTGGGGCGGACCGACGAGCGCTTGCCTGAATCCACAGATCCGTTGTCACGCAACGATGCGGGCATCCAGCTGAGGCTTGACCAGCAGGGCCATGTCATTGAAATCCACGGCCTGCAACGCTACGGTCTGGCACGAGGCAGCAGCGATGGTTTGCCGCGTCTGCTGCTGAGCTATATGGTGCCGGGCAGTACGCTGGCGCTTGAAGGCATACCGGCAGACTGGGTTGGCCACAGCCTTGATCTGGACTTCCAGTGCGCGGGGCTGCGTGTGGTGCATACCCGGGGTTGGGTTCAGCCGCAGGGTGACGGCTGGCTTTTGCAATTGCTCGATATCAGCGACCTGCGCCTTGGCAGTGAGCAGGCCCGCAGTCGCGAGCGCTGCACGCAACTGACCCTGGGGCTGGCTGAGCAATTGCGCCAGTGCAGCATGCTGCGCCTGTCTGAGGTGATGCACGAAGCGCTGCGCAGCGTCGCCCAGCATGGGCGTGTGCCCTGCATGGCCCTGGCCCTGCGCGAAGATCCACAGGCTTCCTGGTATATGCACAGCACGTATCACGCCTTTGATGCGCCGCAGCTGTGGCTGCCGGAGCAAAACCTCGGCAGCCTGCTCGACCCGCTCGGCGGCACTTCACCTCAGCGGGTCGAGCGCGACGGCAACCCGCGGTTAAACGATTTGTTTGGCAATGCCGACGGCGTACTGGTGCCTTACAGCGACCAGCAAGGCTTGTGCGCCTGGCTGATGCTGGGTTTTTACCCGGCGTCCCTGCATGGGCCACAGATGAGTGAAAGCGACTGGATGCAAGTGTGCGCCGCCCTGGCCGCGCCGCTGCTGGACCGTTTGCGTGAACAGCAGCACCTGCAGCAGAGCGAGCGCATGGAAGCCCTGCAAGGCTTGCTGGGCACTGGCTGGTGGGAGTGGTCGCTGACCAATGAACTGTTGGAACTGGCCCCGCAACTGGCCATCAACCTTGACGCGGTGGCAGAGCCGCAGGCCATGACCCGTCAGGCATGGCTGGCGCTGTTTCATCCGGCAGATCGGGATGAACTCAGCGGCCGCTTCAATGAGCTGCTGGAGCATGGCAAGGAATTATTGCTGTTCGCCCGGGTGCATCAACCCCAGAGCACAGAGCCTGCCCAGTGGTACCGGATACAGGGGCAGATGCTGGGCAGCGGCACCCGGCGGCGTATCGTCGGTTATATGCTGGATGTCAGCGACATCAAGAACCAGCAGCAACAAGTGGCGGCTGCCCATGCGCGGCTGGACAACCTGATCGCCAGCTCTCCGGCGGTGATCTACGTACAGCGCTATGTCGAAGGCGCGCTGGTGCCTGCCTTTTTCAGTGACAGCCTCAAGCCCTTGCTGGGCTGGACCCTGGAGGAGTGCACCAGCGAAACCCTGATCGAGTGGGTGCACCCCGATGACCGCGAGCAGTTTTTCGGCCGTACGCGCCAGTTGCTGCGCGAAGGCAGTTCGCGCAGCCGCTATCGCCTGCGCGATCGACGCGGCGATTACCACTGGCTGCTGGATGAAGCCAAGTTGTTGCGTAACGACCTGGGCTTGCCTGTAGAAGTCGTCGGGCTGTGGCTGGATATCACCGAAGCAACCGAAGCCGCCGAGCGGGTCAAAAGCAGCGAAGAGCGCTACCGGATTCTGGTTGAAGATTCACCGGCGATGATTTGCCGTTACCTGCCCGACTTGACCCTGACCTTCGGCAACCAGCCGCTGGCCAGCTACCTTGAGTGCACAACCGAGCAACTGCCGGGGATCAACCTGAGCAGCTGGTTATCCAGCGAGCAGCGTGAGGCCTTTGTCCAGCGCATTGCCAGTTTGACCCCGCAGGCTCCGGTCAGCACTGCGGAAATCAGCCTGCAACTGCCGGGGCGTGAATATGCCTGGTGGGTGTGGTCGGACCGGGGCATCTTTGACGAGCAAGGCGACCTGCTCGAAGTGCAGGCCGTGGGGCGCGACAACACTGAGGTGCGCCGTTCGCAACAGCAACTGACCCACAGCGCGAAAATGGCCACCCTGGGTGAAATGGCTACGGGGCTGGCGCACGAAATCAACCAGCCGCTGAACGTGATGCGCATGGCCGTGGTTAACGTGCTCAAACGCCTGAACAACGGCGATGCACAGATCGACTACCTGCAAGACAAACTCACCCGTATCGACGGGCAGATCCAGCGTGCGGCGCGGGTGGTTGACCACTTGCGGGTATTTGGCCGTCGCTCCGAAATCGAACAGCAAGTGTTCAACCCGGTGCAGGCCATGGAGGGCTCCCTGGCCTTGCTGGGTGAAGGCCTGAGGGGCAAGGGTGTGGAACTGCGCAGTGAGGGGCAGGTTTGCGATGTGCAGGTGCGTGGCCATGTTGATCAGCTTGAGCAAGTGCTGATTAATTTAATGGTCAACGCCCGTGATGCACTGATGAGCAAGCGTGAAACCGACAACGAGTTTGCGCCGTGGATAGCCCTGAGTGTGGAGGCTGATGAGAAGAGTGTGCGCTTGCGGGTGGACGACAATGCCGGAGGCATTGACCCGCGCTTGCTGGAGCGGATCTTCGAGCCGTTTTTTACCACCAAGCCTATTGGCTTGGGTACTGGCCTGGGGTTGTCGGTGAGCTACGGCATTATCGACAATATGGGCGGGCGGTTAAGCGTCAGCAATACCGGGCATGGGGCGCAGTTTTGTGTGGAGTTGCCGGTGGTAGAAGCTTGATGCAATCCGTGAATGTGATTATTACTGTGGGAGCGGGCTTGCTCGCGATTGCTTCACCTCGGTGTGTCAGATGTACCGAGGTGAGGCAATCGCGAGCAAGCCCGCTCCCACAGTTGGGTTAAAGCACCAGTTGGGCGCGACCGCCCTGGTTGCAGGAGAGGTTGGCGCCGACTTCTACTTTATTAAGGTCAATCCCAAGAAGACTAAGAATACTGTCCAGTATCGGATCTACGATTGAGCTCAATATGTCGCCGATAATGATGTTGAGTGCATTTGTTAGTGCAGTCAAGGTGGCTGCTGTAACGGATATTAATGTACTGAGGATTCCGGTGGTGGAAGCTTTGTAAACATCAATGTGTACTCCGGAAAGCGTTGTCTTGAGGCTGTTTGTAATGCCCGTTGTTTTAGGTTGATTGTACATCGGTGGCTGATTTATGTCGGGAGGTTGTATGTATGTATAGGGGCCAGACGCTGCGGGTAAGCTGGCAACTGTTGTGTCAACACTGAGCCCTATGCCTCCTCCGTAAAAAGGTTTTCGTGTGGATTCTTTGCAGCCGCCGAGGGCGGTGCAGTGAATAGAACCTATATCGACAATAGTTAAAGGTTTTACAGTGAGGCTGGTCGCTGGAGGGGGGGCTTTATCGACGTCATCAATCTTTCCGAATTGAACTTTGACCAGCGCTGCATTGGTTTGAGTCGTCAGTGTCTTTGAGTTGGTTGCACAAGTGTAACCAGTGACATAACTTTCTGTGCTTGCAGCCTCCAAAACAACATTGATTGTTTTGGCATCGGGGAACACCCGGATGTCGGTTTTGTCACAGGCGACAACGCACAGCAGGGAGTTTAAAGCGCCTGCAAGATTCAAATTAAAAACGTTTACTAGTACATCGGTAAGAGGGGCTGTCAAATTGCTCAGAGCAGTAAGAACACCGGGCACACCTAGCAGTGGAAGGTTTAACGTGACGCCGGCTCTGACTTGCGCCGTTTTGACATAAATTCGTGTGCTTAATGCCGTTGCATCTGCTGCCGTTTTTATTCTGGCAGGGTTGCCAATGGCTGAAAGTTGAGGCGGCTCAATGACCGAAAGGTTAACTGAACCATTGACCAGAAAAGGTATGTTGATGGGTATGCTGGCGAGGATACCATTTTTTTTGTTGGCGAGTTGCACATAGGCCTCAACCAGTTGAAAAACGTTTAGCGAAGTGTCTAGGCCGGTTGAGTTGGCGTCGGTCTGAATTTTTAAGATGTCAGCAAGCTGCAGTTTGGTACTGCCTATTAGAACTTTTATTTTGGTCAGGCCATCGACGGCGACACTGGATGATGTTCCGTTGGCGGTGAGCAGTTTGATGGCGACATCTATGAGGTCTGTGGCTTTGAGTTGGGAGTTTAAAATATCATTATAACTTCCTGCGTTGAGTTTTAAGTCTGTGTTCAAGAGGTCCAGGTACGAGAGCAGGTTGATTTTGCTGTCTACCAAACCTTGCCAACCGATAACATCAAGGTTTAGCGATCCGCCCAGTAACTTTCCCCAGACCAGATTCAATAAATTTTTCTGGTCTGAAGTCACACTCAAAACGGTACTCTTAATAGTCAACTGCGCCAACGGCGCCCCACCATTACTCCCCACCGCATTCGCCGTCAAATTGGTATTAAGATTAAACCCGTCTTTGGAAAATATGCTCCACAACCCCCCGGCCACACTGGTGGGTACGGTGGTGGTGGCGATCACCCGGATCGCATCCGACTTGGTGGCGTCCGCAGTGAATACACGCAGCTGGTTGCTGTTGGTGCTCAGGGTACCGCAAGTGGTGTTTACTTTTTGCACGCTGCCGGGCGTAAAGCTGTTGCGGGTGGCACTCTGGTTGGCAAAGCCTGCAGCCGTACTGGCACCGCTACACGTCCCCCCCCGACTCACCGCCTCCAACACCGCCATATCCGCCACCCGCTGCAACTTGCGTTGCTCCAGGTACAGGCGACCGCTATCGACCACCAGCAGCATAAACAGCAGCACCATGCCCAGGGTCACGGCGGCCATCAGGCCGATTGCGCCACGCTGTTGCTGTGGACCATTGAAACCCATACCGCGTAGTTGGGGAGACATCGAGCACTCCTGATGCTGGAACAGTGCCCAGCGCTAACTCTCCAAAGTTTCAGCGAGTGTAGACAAGAAGTGATCAGTGCGCTGGCCAGTTGCCAGTTTTAGTGCGGTGATGTGAGCAACTATTCAAAAGCCAACGATAAACGGTCGCCAATCACGTTTGAAAACTAACTTGCTCACGAAAGTATTAATACAAACTTACTTATATACATCGTGAGCAAGTGAGTGCTGTGCAACTTACTTGGGCGGATAAGTGCTGAGGATCTTGCTCACCGCTTCGTTGATCGCCGCACTGCGCTCGGCCGGAGTCGGGCTGCTGTCGACGACTTTTTCGGCACTGCCGCGCCATACCAGCTTGCCGTCTTTGGCATCGATCAGGTCAATCTGCAAGGTGCCAACCTGATACACCACGTTGCGGGTTTCGTTATACATCGGTGGGCCCCAGTAACCTTCCCACGGGCCGCCCCAGTAGCCCCCCCAAGGTCCGCCCCAGGGGCCACCGTAGCCGTAGTTGGTGACTACTTGCTCCTGGCGGTTGGCCACGATCAGCCAGGCTTGCACCAGCAAGTCCGGCTTGCTGCCAGCCGCCACCGGGCGCAAGCCGCGCTGGTCGAGTTGGCCGCTGATGGCCTGGACAATCCGTTGCTCGGTCAGGTCACTTCTGAGCATCGGGTTATTGGGCTGATATTTCACGGCAGGGTCTTTCCAGGCCCAGGAGCGGAACGTGGCGAAATCGACAGCAGGATTGTAATCATGGCTGACCTGCATGGTTTCGCAGGCACTGAGCAACAGGGCCAGGCCCAGTAAGGCTATGCGACGTAACATGATGATTTCTCCGCTTCAACAATTAGTCTTAATGGGGAGGATAAGCCTGTACTGCCTTGTTCAGTGACTCGCGCAGGGCGTCACCGCGTTCGCTCAGGCTGCCTTTGCTGCTGGTTTCTGCACTGGAACTCCACACCGGTTGCCCGGTTTTGCCGTCATACAGGTTGAGTCGCACCACCATCACCTCAACCTCGTAAGTGCGTACGACGGGTACTGAGTTGTACATCCCGTACTGGCTGCCGTAACGGCCATAGCCGCTGCCGTACCCAGCCCCGTAACCATAGTCGTCCTGCACCTGACGCAAGCGTTTTTCTGTATGCAAATCGGCACTGACCCAAAGATCCGCCGCACGGTTGGGTTGCGCCGGGCGCAAGCCGCGCTGGTCCAGGGCATTGTTTACCGCTTCGGCGATTTGCGCCGAGTCGGCCCATGCGGTGCCTGCGGGCAGGCGCCCATTGAGCCAGGCCCAGCTCTGGTAGCGCCCGTAATCCCGAGGCGGTGCCGGGTAGGCGCTCAAGTCCAGGGTGTTGGCCGCCTGTGCCGGAGCCGGTGGCATGGGCATGGCGCTAGGGGTGTAAGGGTTGGGGCTTTGGCAAGCGCCCAGCCCCAGGCTCAAAACGATCAAGGCAACGCGGCGATACATCGTGGTCTCCCCCGCAGGGCGATTTAAATCGGGCGGCACACCCAATGCAGATAACGTCCCAGCCCTGCAAAGGCAGGGTGGCGACGGTGGGCCAGTTCCATTTCAACCAGGGCTTCAAGCTCGGCACGGGCCTGGAACTCCACTGGCATATAGTCGTGAAACACCCGCACACCGCTCTGGGTTTCGACCTGCCACAGGCCTTCGAGTGCCGTGGCCAGCTCCCGTGGGTCAAGAGGCTGCTGCGGGGTGAGGCTCTGCTTTTCACCGGCCATATCGTTCTTGCGCATCTTGCGAAAGTGACCCTTGAGCAGGTTGCGATAGATCAGGGCGTCGCGGTTATAGAACGCCAGTGACAACCAGCCCTCTTTGGCGGTCAATTGATGCAGCACCGGCAGGATCGCGTGGGGCTCGGCCAGCCATTCCAGCACGGCGTGGCACAGCACCAGATCGTACGGCTCGGTCAACTGGCCCAGCAGTTCTTGCCAGGGGGCCTGGATAAAGGTGCCGGTCTGGCCTGCTTCGGCAAAACGCTGGCGGGCGCCTTCCAGCATCGGTGCGGCCGGTTCGGCCAGGGTTACATCGTGACCTTGCTGGGCCAGCCACAAAGACATGTGGCCCAGGCCGGCGCCGATATCCAGTACCCGCAAGGGGCGTTTGGGCAAGGCTTCCTGCAGGTCGGCCTGGAGCACGGCCAGACGAATGGCACCCTTGGCGCCACCGTAGATTTTCTCGGCGAAGCGGGTGGCCAGTTGATCGAAGTGACGGTCACTCATTTGCTGAAACGCCTTTCATTGTCTGCCAGTTTATTGCGTACCACTTCATTCATGTCCAGGCCCAGCTCGGCGCAGAGCAAGACCAGATACAACACGATATCGCCCACTTCCTGACCGGCGTGGGCGAGCTTGTCGGCGGGAAGCTGACGTGACTGGTCTTCGCTCAGCCACTGAAAGATTTCCACCAGCTCGGACATTTCGACACTGGCGGCCATGGCCAGGTTTTTCGGGCTGTGGAATTGCTTCCAGTCGTTGTTATCGCGGATGCGATGCATGCGTTGGGTTATTTCGTCGAGGTTCATTGCGGGCGTGCTCTCCAGAAGGAGCAAAGCTTGCGACTGAACGCGCATTGGTGCAAGTGAAAGGCGCAGGACAGGCACCTAAACCACTCGTGGGAGCGGGCTTGTGTGGGAGCGGGCTTGCTCGCGATCGTATCACTGCGGTCATACAGACTCACCGCGTCGATCCCATCGCGAGCAAGCCCGCTCCCACAGATTTTGGGTATGGCTCAGCTAACCGGTCGCCACTGCCCGATCAAATGCACCAGCCCGTCATGCCCATTGACCTGAAAATCACCACTGGAGCCCGCCTCACTGCTGAGCAAAATCACCTCGCTGGGCAGGCGCAGCGGTTTTTTAAAGGCGACGCTGATCTCGACATTGGCCGCAGGCAAGTGCGAGTTAAGTGCCGCCAGTGCGCGGGCTTTTATCCACAGGCCGTGGGCGATGGCACTGGGCAGGCCAAACAGTTTGGCGCTGGCGGCACTGAGGTGGATGGGGTTGTAGTCGCCCGATACCTTGGCGTACTTGCGGCCAATATCGGCAGGTGCATACCAGCGGGTCAGTTCGCTCAGGGCGACGGGTGCAGGTGTTGAGGTTTCAGGCACCTCACCCGGCAGTTCTACGCCTTTGCACAGCAACGTGCTTTCAGCCTCCCACAGCGGGCCGAGCATATCGTCCACTTGGGTGACGACTTCGAAGGTAGCCCCTTTGTGGTGTTTCTGCAGGTTGTGCACAAACACCCCGATCCGCAGCTGCGACACGTTACCCATGGGGCGCATCACGCGGATCTGGTTGCTCAAATGAATCAGCCCGAGTAGCGGGAAGGGGAAGTCTTTATCGGTCAGCAATTGCATCTGCAACCCGAAGGCCAGCACATGGGGATAAGTAGCAGGCAGCAGTGGGCTGGGCGCGAGCGCGCAGACCTCGCGAAAAGCCGCCAGGGCCTTGGGCTCCACCTCGACCCAGCAACGCAAGCCTTGTTCCGGCAACGTACTGCCGGTGATCTTGCGCCGGGATGCGGCATGGGCGTACAGCGCGGGCAGGTGCGGCGGGCCGCTGAGGTCGAGACATTTCACGATCATGACTTATGCTCCCAGAATGCTTTGCCCACACACCCGCAGTGCCTGGCCACTGACCGCGCCCGAACCCGGCTGGCCGAGCCAGGCCACGGCCTCGGCGACGTCCTGCGGCTGACCACCCTGGCCCAGGGAACTCATGCGCCGGCCCGCTTCGCGCAAGGCAAAAGGAATATGCGCGGTCATTTGGGTCTCGATAAACCCCGGGGCCACGGCATTGATGCTGATACCGCGCTCGCCCAGTAACGGTGCCCAGGCCTGGGCCAGACCGATCAGCCCGGCCTTGCTGGCGGCGTAGTTGGTCTGGCCGCGATTACCGGCGATCCCGCTGATGGACGCGAGCAGGATCACCCGACCGTTATCGCGCAGGGTGCCGCTGTCGAGCAGGGCCTTGGTCAGCACTTGCGGGGCATTGAGGTTGACGGCGAGTACCGAGTCCCAGAATTCCGGGGTCATATTGGCCAGGGTTTTATCGCGGGTGATCCCGGCGTTGTGCACCACGATATCAACACCATCGGGAAGCTGCCCGATCAGCTGTTCTGCGGCATCAGCGGCGCAGATATCCAGGGTGATGCTGTGCCCGCCCAGGCGTGCAGCCAATGCCTCGAGATCGCCTTTGGCAGCGGGTACGTCGAGCAGGATCAAATCGGCGCCATCCCGGGCCAGGGTTTCGGCAATCGAGGCGCCAATGCCCCTGGCAGCACCGGTGACCAAGGCCTTGCGCCCGGCCAATGGGCGGGTCCAGTCCTGTACCTGGTTGGCGCAGGCGGTCAGGCGCAGCACCTGGCCGCTGATAAATGCACTTTTGGGCGAGAGGAAAAAGCGCAGTGCGCCCTCAAGCTGATCCTCTGCCCCTTCGCCGATATACAGCAGTTGCAAGGTACTGCCGTTGCGCAATTCTTTGGCCAGTGAGCGGCTGAACCCCTCAAGGGCACGCTGGGCGCTGGCGGCAAAAGGGTCGCTTAATGTTTCAGGAGCACGGCCCAGGATCACCATATGGGTACAGTGTTCGAGATTGCGCAGCAGCGGCTGGAAAAATTCACGTAATTGCTTGAGCTGATCGGTGTGCAGCAATTCGCTGGCATCGAACACCACGGCTTTGAGTTTTGGCCCTTGGCCCGGTATCCACGGGTTGGCGTGCAAGGGTTCGGCGCCGTAGCCGAATACCGCGTCGGTGAGTTTGCTGGCAAAGCTGCTGACCTGCCCGGCCAGTGCGCCGCCGCCAATCAGCAGGGGGCCTTCGACCGGGCGCAGGCGCCCGGCCTGCCAGCGTTCCAGTCGTCCCGGTGACGGCAGCCCCAACGCGCCGACCAGTCGCTGGCCGAGGGATGAGTTGACGAAGTCGATATAACGGTCTGACATGGAACACTCTCCGACAGATGGGGTTCAAAGGGTTGACCACAAACATGCCGTGGTCGTTCGTTATCGGCGATAAGGCCTACGCTGTTAACGATTAATGGATTTAAGAGAATAGGGTGAATCGTATGAGTCTGCGTCGTGTAGCAATTATTGGTGGTAACCGAATCCCGTTTTCCCGCGCTAACGGGCCGTATGCGACCGCCAGTAATCAGGACATGCTGACGGCGGCGCTGGAGGGTCTGATCGAGCGTTACAACCTGCACGGGCTGCGTATGGGCGAAGTAGTGGCCGGGGCGGTGCTCAAGGACTCGCGGGATTTCAGCCTGACCCGCGAATGCGTCCTGGGCTCACGCCTGTCGCCGCAAACCCCGGCCTATGACCTGCAGCAAGCTTGCGGCACCGGCCTTGAAGCAGCTTTACTGGTGGCCAACAAGATCGCCTTGGGGCAGATCGAATGCGGGATTGCCGGTGGCGTGGACTCCGCGTCCAATGTGCCGATCGGTATCAATGACGGGCTGCGCAAATGGCTGTTGCAGCTCAATCGCACCAAGGCACCTATCGACAAGCTCAAGGCCTTGCTGCAACTGCGCCCGGGCTTTTTGAAACCCGAGTTTCCGCGCAATGGCGAGCCGCGTACCGGCCTGTCGATGGGCCAGCACTGCGAGTTGATGGCGCAAACCTGGAACATCCCCCGCGTCGAACAGGACGAACTGGCGCTGCACAGCCATCAAGCCCTGACCGCGGCTTACCACGCCGGCTGGGAAGATGATCTGCTGACGCCGTTTATGGGCCTGAGCCGCGATAACAACCTGCGCGCCGACCTGACTCTGGAGAAACTGGCCTCCCTCAAGCCCGTATTCGAGCGCAGCGCCAAGGGCACGCTGACGGCGGGCAACTCAACGCCATTGACCGATGGCGCGTCGACAGTCTTGCTGGGCAGTGAAGAGTGGGCCAAGGAACGTGGCTTGCCGGTTTTGGCCTATTTGCGAGATGGCGAAGCCGCGGCTGTGGATTTCGTCCATGGCGCAGAAGGTTTGTTGATGGCCCCGGTGTATGCCGTCCCACGGTTGCTGGCGCGCAATGGCCTGACCCTGCAGGACTTTGACTACTACGAGATTCATGAAGCCTTTGCCGCCCAGGTGCTCTGCACCCTCAAGGCCTGGGAGGACGAGGCCTACTGCAAAAGCCGCCTGGGCCTTGATGCAGCGCTGGGCTCGATTGATCGCAGCAAGCTCAACGTCAAGGGCAGCTCGCTGGCAGTGGGGCACCCGTTTGCTGCGACGGGTGGGCGTATCGTCACCAATATGTCCAAGCTGCTCGCCACCGCCGGGCAGGGCCGCGGCCTGATCTCGATCTGCGCGGCGGGCGGACAGGGCGTAACCGCGATTATCGAAAGGTAACCATACCCCTGTGGGAGCGGGCTTGCTCGCGATGGCATCACCTCAACATGCCTGACAAACCGAGGCGTTTGCATCGCGAGCAAGCCCGCTCCCATCAGGGTTATGCTGTTCTGGCTTTAACCGGCAGACGCCACTGCCGGGTTTGCCTCTGCGGCCTCCTGCCGACTACGCGTGGCATAACTCTCCGCCATCACCGAACATACGATCAACTGCAACGGGTGGTAGATCATGATCGGCAACAGAATCAGCCCCAGCCCCGGGTTGGCGCCGAAGATCAGGGCGGCCATCGGCGCACCGGCGGCCAGGGATTTCTTGCTGGCGCAGAATACCGCGGCAATTTCATCCGCAGTGCTGAACTTCAAGGCGCGGGCAGTGCGGGTGGTCAGCCACAGAATGATAGCGAGCAGGATCGCACTACCGATCAACGCACTGGCGATCACCGAACTGCCCTGCTGTTGCCACATGCCCGAGACCATCGAGTTGCAGAACGCCGCATAGACCAGCAGCAGAATCACCACCTTGTCGCAGATATTGGTATAGCGCTTGTGCCGGGCGAAAAAGCGCCCGAACAACGGCCGGACCAACTGACCCAGCACCAGCGGCAGCAACAGCATGGCGCACAGATCAAGCAGGGTTGAACCCAGGTCGATACCACCAGCACCGCTGCCGACCACAAAACTGACCAGCAATGGCGTCAGGAAAATCCCCAGAACACTGGACAGGCTGGCGTTGAGAATCGCTGCCGGAACGTTGCCGCCTGCGCTGCCGGTGAGTGCTACGGAGGAGGAAATGGTCGAGGGCAGGGCGCACAGGTAGAAGAACCCCAGCATCAGCAACGGCGGGATATGCGCACCCAGCAGCTTGTTGGCCACCACCCAGATCAGCGGGAAAACGATAAAAGTGAAGCCCTGCACCATAAAGTGCAGGCGGATATTTTTCAGGCCGTGACGGATCTGTTCGCTGGACAGGTTGACCCCATGCAGGAAAAACACCAGAAACACACCGATATTGATCACCCACTCTGCGTGCATCCCACCGCCTGTGCTGCCGAAATGCGGGAACAGATACGCCAGAAAAGTCGCCAGCAGCATGCCGCACAGAAACCAGTCGGTGAACATTCGTTTGAGGTGTTTGAGCACAGGCATCGCGGGCACCGGAACATTGTAAGAATTGATGACTTAGCCTAACGTCGCAGTTATCTGTCGTCTTGCGATATAAGGCCAATCAATGCCGCCAAACGGACAACGTGGGTTGCCGCGTGCCATTCCAGTGCTCGATGCGTTGCCACGGCCACTTTACGCCCGGGCCGAAAGCCTGGGGGCAGGTTCGTGGACGCCGCGTCATCGCCATGACTGGGTGCAGTTTTCGTACGCGATCAGTGGGGTGTTGGGTGTGCATACCGACGAGGGCAGTTTTTTTGCTCCGCCACAGTGGGGCATCTGGATTCCGGCCGGGCTGGAGCATGAGGTGATCACTTCGATGCGCGCAGAAATGCGCAGCCTGTATGTGCGTCGCGAGGATTGCCAGTGGGCCCCTGGGCAGTGCCGGGTACTGGAAGTCACGCCGCTGGCCCGGGAGCTGATCAAAAGTTTTTGCGCGCTGCCCGTCGAGTACCCCGAGGGTGGTAGTCCCGAGCAACGTTTGGTGACGGTATTGCTGGACCAACTGGCAAGCCTGCCCGAGGTCAGTTTTTCGCTGCCCTTGCCCCGTCACGAGCGTTTGCTGGTGCTGTGCAATGAGTTGATTGAAACCCCCGATGCCGAGGCAAACCTGGGCCTGTGGTCGGACCGTCTGGGCATGTCTGAAAAGACCCTGATGCGTTTGTTTCAGCGCGAAACAGGCCTGAGTTTTCGCAGCTGGCGCCAGCGGGTGCGTCTCCTGTCTTCGCTGCGGGTGCTGGAGGAGGGCGGTCATGTCACGCGGGCGGCGTTGTCTTGCGGGTATGAATCAACGTCGGCGTTTATTGCGGCGTTTAAAAAGATGTTCGGTTTTACCCCGGGTGACTTGTTTCGACAGGGTTAAGTCGGTGCTCAAAACGAGTTGCTCGTCTATCATTCAAATCGTTTGCCCTCTCCCCGTGGTGAGTGGATTGCCGTATAACGAATGACATTCGCGTGTTTGGTAATATAGGACCCACAATAAAAGCTGATGAAGACTCCAAAACGCTTAGAACCCCTGATCGAAGACGGTCTGATCGACGAGGTGCTGCGCCCACTCATGAGTGGCAAAGAAGCAGCTGTGTACGTAGTCCGCTGCGGCAATGAGCTGCGATGCGCCAAGGTTTACAAGGAGGCTAATAAACGAAGTTTCCGCCAGGCCGCCGAATATCAGGAGGGTCGCAAGGTTCGCAACAGCCGTCAGGCCCGAGCGATGGCCAAGGGCTCGAAGTTCGGTCGTAAAGAAACCGAAGATGCCTGGCAGAATGCCGAAGTGGCGGCGCTGTTTCGTCTGGCGGGTGCTGGTGTGCGGGTTCCCAAGCCGTTCGACTTCCTCGAAGGCGTGCTGTTGATGGAACTGGTGGCGGATGAGTACGGCGATGCCGCACCGCGTCTCAATGATGTGGTACTGGAGCCGGATCAGGCCCGTGAATACCACGAGTTCCTGATTCAGCAGATCGTGCTGATGCTGTGCACCGGTCTGGTTCACGGTGACTTGTCCGAGTTCAACGTTCTGCTGACGCCCACTGGCCCGGTGATTATTGACTTGCCACAAGCGGTCGATGCGGCGGGTAACAACCACGCGTTCAGCATGCTGGAGCGTGACGTGGGCAACATGGCTTCTTACTTCGGGCGTTTTGCGCCGGAGCTTAAGGGCACCAAATACGCCAAGGAAATGTGGGCGCTTTACGAAGCCGCCACCTTGCACCCTGGCAGTGTCTTGACCGGTGAGTTTGACGAGCCGGACGAGCTGGCCGATGTTGGCGGCGTGATGCGCGAAATCGAAGCGGCACGTCTGGACGAAGCATTTCGTCAGGCGGTACGTGCTGCCGATGATGCGCCACCGAGCAAGTCTGAAGAACCGCCTCCACCGTGGATGCAGTGATTGGCTAAATAAAAAATCCGGCTCAGGCCGGATTTTTTTATACCCTTTTAAGCTGTAAGGGCTTTTGTGGGGTAGGGGTCAAAACCGGTTCAGCGGAATCTTCAGGCTGCACAGGCCACTTTCATCCGCAGGCGGCAGATTGCCTGCCCGGATATTGACCTGAATGGCCGGAATCAGCAGGGCAGGAACCCCGAGGGTGGCATCGCGAGCGGTTCGCATGTCGACGAAACCCTTCAGGTCGATGCTGTCATTGACATGAATATTCCTCGCGCGCTGCTCACCCACTGTGGTTGACCACGCCGCTTCGCGCCCGGCGGGCGGATAGTCATGGCACATAAACAGTCGGGTCTGTTCCGGCAAGGCCAGCAGGCGTTTGATCGATTGATACAACTGCCGCGCATCCCCCCCCGGAAAGTCGCAACGGGCTGTGCCGACATCGGGCATAAACAGGGTGTCACCTACAAACAGGCTGTTGTTCGCGACCTGATACGCCATATCGGCCGGGGTATGGCCGGGCACATGCAGCGCGCGTACCTGGAGGCGGCCGATATGGAACAGCTCGTCTGGCTCGAACAGGCGATCGAACTGCGAACCGTCCAGCTTGAACTCCGGTTCAAGGTTGTAGATATCGCGAAAAACCCCCTGGACCTGGGTGATCGCAGCACCGATGCCGATCTGCCCGCCCAGCTTGCGCTTGAGGTAGGCGCTGGCAGACAGGTGATCGGCGTGGGCGTGAGTCTCCAGCAGCCATTGCACCTTCAGGCCCTGAACCTGCACGAAAGCGGCGATGGCGTCGGCACTGGCAGTACTGATGTGCCCGGCGGCGGCATTGTAGTCAAGCACCGGGTCGATGATTGCGCATTCCTTGGCACCGGCTGCATGGACCACGTAGCTCACGGTCGACGTCGCAGGGTCGAAGAAACCTTGAATTTCGGGGTACATGAGGGGCCTCGTACGAGTCAGTGAATAGTCAATATATTGAAAGATATATTATCGAGTCGTAGACTGTCGACCATCACGCCCCGGAGCTTTTCATGACTGCTCAGCTAACCAGCGAAGAAATCGGACTTCTGCGCGACTCTGCCTCCAAAGCCTGCACCCTTCTTAAAGCGTTGGCCAATGAAGATCGACTGCTGTTGCTCTGCCAGTTGACTCAAGGTGAGCGCAATGTCGGCGAACTTGAAGCGCTGACAGGCATCAGACAACCCACACTGTCGCAACAACTTGGTGTGTTGCGTGATGAGGGCATGGTCAATACCCGAAGGATGGGGAAATACATTTTCTATTCACTTGCCAGCTTTGAAGTGGTCTCTGTGATGCAGACCTTGTCGGGCCTGTATTGCGGGCAAGCACTTAAAAAGTAGCGCAGGCTCATTCCCCTCCCAGAATTTGTTGCCCGATATTTTCCATTCAATTTTGTTGTGCCTGGAGTGCTCAATGGAGCAAAGCATCAAGCGAATCGACGCGTCATTTTCTGTGACCGGCCAGATCGAGCAGTCTGATCTCCACTCTTTGGTCGCGTTGGGTTTTGCCAGTGTGATCTGCAACCGCCCTGATCATGAAGGCGGCACAGAGCAACCCGAACACATAGCGATGCAACAGGCCGCGCAGGCCTTGGGGCTGAGTTTTGCCTACCTGCCCGTGCTCACCACCGGCGCTACGCCAGAACAGGCACAGCAGTTGCGCCAATTGCTCAGTGAGCTGCCCAAACCGGTTCTGGCCTATTGCCGCACAGGCAATCGCTCTTCAAAACTATTTGAGGCAGCCACACAAGGTACACGGGAGGCCAGGCAGTACGATGTGGTCGTGGTGGGCGGCGGCTCGGGCGGTATCTCGGTGTCGGCGAGCCTGCTCAAGCGCAACGCGGCCTTGCGTATCGCCGTGATCGAACCCGGTACTGAACACTATTACCAGCCTGCCTGGACGCTGGTCGGCGGCGGTGCCTACGATATCAAAAACACGGTTCGCCCCACCGCTGCGGTGATGCCTAAAGGTGCCGCGTGGATCAAGGCGTCGCTGTGCGCCTTCGCCCCGCAGCGCAAGGTTGTACTGCTTAGCGATGGGACCGAACTGGGCTATCAGCAACTGATCGTTTGCCCGGGGCTGGAGCTGGCCTGGGAAAATATCGAGGGCCTTGAAGAGACTCTGGGCCAGAACGGTGTCACCTCCAACTATCGTTATGACCTGGCGCCCTACACCTGGGAGCTGGTGCGCACCTTACAGGGTGGCAAAGCACTGTTTACCCAGCCGGGCATGCCGATCAAGTGTGCGGGTGCGCCGCAAAAGGCCATGTATCTGGCCTGCGATCATTGGCGCAAGCGTGGCGCTCTGGATACTATTTCGGTGGAGTTCAATATGGCGGGGGCGGTGCTGTTTGGTGTCCCGGCTTTTGTTCCACCGTTGATGAAGTACGTTGAGGCCTACAAGGCCCGATTGGCCTTTCAGTCCAATCTGGTCAAGGTTGACGGGCCAGGCAAGAAGGCCTGGTTTGATGTGACTGACGCAGATGGCCACATCACCCGTATTGAGAAAACCTTCGACATGCTGCATGTGGTGCCACCGCAACAAGCGCCCGATGTTATCCGCCGCAGCGAGCTGGCTGACAAGGCTGGCTGGTTCGAGACCGACCCGGCCACCCTGCAACATCCGCGCTACCCTGAAATCTTCGCTCTGGGCGATGTCTGCAATACCCCTAATGCCAAGACCGCCGCGGCGACCCGCAAGCAAGTGGTCGTGGTGGCCGAGAACCTCCTCGCACTGCGTAAAGGCATGGCTTTACCCAAGCGCTACGATGGCTATGGCTCCTGCCCGCTGACCGTGGAAAACGGCAAAGTGATCCTGGCCGAGTTCGGCTATGGCGGCAAACTGCTCCCCACCTTCGCCCTCGACCCGACCGTGCCGCGCAAATCAGCGTGGCTGCTCAAGGCAACCTTGCTGCCGTGGTTCTACTGGCAGGGCATGCTCAAAGGGCGCGAGTGGTTCACTGACTGCAAGCCGGACTGAGCCTGACCATGTTGATTATTTTGTTTGGCATGCTGGTGGGATTGGTACTCGGGTTGACCGGCGCTGGTGGCGGCATTCTGGCCATACCGGCGTTGACCCTGGGCCTGGGCTGGACACTGGCCCAGGCCACACCGGTGGCCTTGCTGGCGGTGGGTACGGCTGCGGCATTGGGCGCGCTGGATGGCCTGCGCAAAGGATTGGTTCGTTACAAGGCTGCTGCGTTGATGGCGATTGTGGGCTCGGCAACTTCGCCAATCGGCCTGCACCTCGCCCGACTGATGCCGGCCAAGGTGCTGGTACTGCTGTTTAGCGGGGTGATGATGTTCGTCTCTGCGCGTATGTTTTTGCAGGCCAGAGCCGATGCCCGTGATGACGGTAGCCTGGGGGTACTGGAAAAAAACTGCATGCTCAACCCGGCCACCGGGCGGCTGACCTGGAACGCCCGCTGCAGCATGACCCTGGTATCGATTGGCGCCACCTCGGGTTTGCTCACGGGGTTGTTGAGCGTGGGTGGCGGATTCTTGATCGTGCCGGCATTTCGCAAATTCAGTGATGTGCGCATCCACGCCGTGGTGTCCACGTCCTTGATGGTGGTGGCGCTGGTATCGCTGGGCACATTGGCCAACCTGATGAGCCAGGGCGTGAGCCTGTCGAATGACGGCGTGATATTTATCGGCGCCACCCTGGCCGGGATGATTGCCGGACGGGTGATTGCCCCCAAGGTCTCGGCCCAATGGCTGCAGCAGGGCTTCGCGGCGTTGTGTGCGGTGATTGGCTTGTTGATGTTGGGCAAAGTGCTTCTGTAGAGGCGCCACCAACTCACGTAGCAGCCTTCGTCCCTCGGCAGCTGCTACGCAGATTTTGCTCCGCCCAGGCAACAGGTGCTTTCCAGATCCTTGAGGATCGGGCAATCAGGCCGATGATCACCCTGGCAGCTCTCGACCAGATCCTGCAAGGTATCGCGCAAGCTGGTCAGCTCGGTGATCTTCTGATTCAACTCATCAATATGTTGGCGCGCCAGTGCCTTCACATCACCGCTGGCGCGCTGGCGGTCCTGCCACAGGGTCAGCAGTTTGCCGACTTCTTCCAGCGAAAACCCCAGATCCCGCGAGCGCTTGATAAACGCCAGGGTATGCAGATCGTCGTCGCTGTAAAGGCGATAGCCGCTGTCACTGCGACTGGCGGGTTTGAGCAGGCCGATGGACTCGTAATAACGAATCATCTTGGCGCTCAAGCCGCTGCGTTTGGCGGCCTGGCCGATATTCATGACACTGCCTCCTTATTCAAGATCCTTGGGTTTCCAGAATTTCAGCAGCAACGCATTGCTGACCACACTGACGCTGGAAAAAGCCATGGCCGCGCCCGCCAATACCGGATTCAAAAAGCCGAAGGCGGCCAGTGGAATGCCGATCCCGTTATAGATAAACGCCCAGAACAGATTTTGCCGGATCTTGGCGTAAGTCTTGCGGCTGATCTCCAGCGCTGCTGGTACCAGTCGCGGGTCGCCGCGCATCAGGGTGATTCCCGCCGCATGCATGGCCACGTCAGTGCCGCCGCCCATGGCGATGCCGATATCGGCCGCGGCCAGTGCCGGGGCGTCGTTGATGCCGTCACCGACCATGGCTACCACACCGGTCTTTTTCAGTTCGGCCACGGTTGCGGCCTTGTCGGCGGGCAACACTTCGGCGTGAACATCGGTAATCCCCAGCTCCTCGGCGACCACCTTGGCACTGCCACGGTTGTCGCCGGTCAGCAGGTGGCTGCTGATATTGCGCGCATTGAGCTGCTCGATGGCCGATTGGGCGCCGGGTTTGAGCGTGTCACCAAAGGCAAACAGGCCCAGCACCTGCGGCTGCGGGCTTTGCTCGATCAGCCAGGACAGGGTGCGGCCTTCGGTTTCCCACGCGCTGGCGGATTCGGCCAGCGAACCCGGATTGAGGCCGGTTTCTTCCAGCAGGCGGCGGTTGCCCAGTGCCAGGCGGCGACCTTCCAGGGTGCCGGCAATACCGCGCCCGGTGAGTGACTGGCTGTCGGTAACATCCGGTACATTCAGGTTACGTGCGGCGCAGGCATCCAATACGGCCTTGGCCAGCGGGTGTTCACTGCCGCGTTGCAGGGCTCCGGCGGCTTGCAGCAAGTGTGCTTCATTGCCATCGAGTGCGCTGAAGTGGGCAATTTGCGGGGTGCCGGAGGTCAGGGTGCCGGTTTTGTCGAAGACCACGGCGCTGACTTCGTGGGCGCGTTCCAGGGCTTCGGCGTCCTTGATCAAAATCCCGTAACGGGCGGCTACACCGGTACCGGCCATGATTGCGGTGGGTGTTGCCAGGCCAAGTGCGCAAGGGCAGGCGATAACCAACACCGCCACGGCGTTGATCAGTGCGGTTTCGATCGGTGCACCGTAGAACCACCAGCCGAGCAATGTGGCGAGGGCAATCAGCAACACCACCGGGACGAACACCTGGCTGACTTTATCCACCAGCTTCTGAATTGGCGCCTTGGCGGACTGGGCGTCTTCGACCAGGCGGATAATTCGCGCCAGCACGGTCTCAGTGCCCAAAGCCAGGGTCTTGATAATCAAGCGGCCTTCGCCATTGATGGCGCCGCCGGTGACTTTATCCCCTGGCTGTTTCGGCACCGGCAGGCTTTCGCCGCTGATCAGCGCCTCGTCGGCATGGCTTTGGCCTTCGACCACTTCACCATCCACCGGGAAACGCTCGCCGGGTTTGACCAGCACTAGATCATTGAGGCGCAGATCGCTGATGGCAACGTCCTGCTCCTGACCGTCGACCACGCGCAAGGCGCGTTCGGGGCGCAGGGCTTCCAGGGCGCGGATGGCGCTGGCGGTCTGGCGCTTGGCGCGGCTTTCCAGGTATTTGCCCAGCAGTACCAGGGCGATCACTACCGCCGAGGCTTCGAAATACAGATGAGGCATGCTGCCGGGTTCGGCGATGGCCCATTCATACAGGCTCAAGCCATAACCGGCGCTGGTGCCCAGGGCAACCAGCAAGTCCATATTCCCGGCACCGGCTTTGACGGCTTTCCAGGCAGCGACATAAAAACGTGCACCGAGGATAAATTGCACCGGGGTGGCCAGAAGGAACTGGGCCCAGGCGGGCAGCATCCAGTGCACACCAAAAGGTGCGAGCAGCATCGGCAGTACCAGCGGCAAGGCCAGCACAATGGCCAGGGTCAGTGCCCAGCGTTCGCGCTGCAGGCGCTTATGCTGATCGTCCTCGGTGTTTTTTTCACTCTGATGCACGCTGGCGCCATAACCGGCCTGGCTAACGGCATTTATCAGTAAGCCGGTATCGACCTGTCCAAGCAGTTCGATATGGGCCCGCTCGGTGGCCAGGTTAACGCTGACGCTTTTGACTCCCGCAACCTTAGCCAGGGCCTTTTCGACGCGACCGGCGCACGAGGCGCAAGTCATGCCGCTGATATCCAGTTCCAGGCTATGGGCGGGCACGCTATAGCCCGCCTGCTGCACCGCTTCGACCAGGGCGGGCAAACTGTCCACAGGCGCTTCGATGCGGGCCTGTTCAGTGGCCAGATTGACGTTGACCGAGCGTACGCCGGGTACTTTGGTCAGGGCTTTTTCTACGCGTCCTGCGCAACTGGCACAGGTCATGCCATCAATCGGCAGATTGAATTGGGTGGGCACGAGCAGTCCTCCTCAAGAAGTTATCTATCCATAGAATCGACCTTGACCCCATGGGAAGGTCAAGGCTTCTTGCTGTTCGTTATGTGCCGCTCAATATTCCAGCTTGGCGGGCTTGAGGTACATGCCCTGCTTGCCGAGGGCAATGCGGTATTTGCGTACTTCCCCGGCCTTGAGGGTGAATTGCTGTGCGGCCGGGACCAGCATGCCGGGCAGGCAGCCGGGGGCTTGCCCGGGCAGCAGCTTGAGGCGGATATCGACGCTGGCGGGCGGCAAGTTAAAGGCCAGGGCCTGTTCCTGAAACAAGCGCCCGGCCAGTTGATCGTCGATATACACGCCGACTTCACAGTTGGTCGGCACTTCCAGGCGCTCGCGGGAAATGATCAGCACTCCGTAGTCCTGATCGGCATTTGCCCACAGCGGCAAACTGGCAAGAGCCAAAAGGCTGACTAGGCTCAAAGCGGTCCGGCGCATGGCTAGGTATCCTGTTTTAAATCGCAAGGCTTGCAGCTTGGCCGAGCAGGGGATGGATTGCCAGTCAGCGAGTGAAACAACGGGCTTGACCTTGCCATGATGGCAAGGTCGAAGCTGTAGTCATCTCTCAGATAGGAGGCGTGATCATGCAAACATTCAAAGTAGACGGTATGACCTGTGGCGGCTGTGTTGGCGCGGTGACCCGTGCGGTGCAGGCTGTGGATAAAGACGCGAAAGTCGAAGTGGACCTGGCGAGCAAAACCGTCAAGGTGGACAGCAAGGTGCCGCCTTTGCAGATTATTGATGTGATCACCAATGCCGGTTTTGAGGCACGTACCGCGCACTAAGTCATTGTGGGGGTATTTGTGGGAGCTGGCTTGCCTGCGATGGTATCGCTGCGGTTTACCTGCCAGACCGCGGTGCCTGAATCGCGGGCAAGCCCGCTCCTCCCAGAATTTATTAGCTAGCTATCTTTATGTTCAAGTTCTGTAACCACAGCTAGACTGTCGGGCTGCGCCATTCGCAGTACGATCTGGATACCTGATGAACTTTCGAACAATTTTGATTCTTGGCGCCCTGAGTGCTTTCGGTCCTCTGGCGATCGATTTTTATCTGCCGGGCTTCCCGGCGATGGCGCAAGCCTTCGCCACAGACGAGCAGCACATTCAGCTCACCCTGGCGGTCTACTTCTTGGGGCTGTCCATTGGCCAGTTGGCCTATGGCCCGATTGCTGACCGCTTTGGTCGACGCATGCCGTTGCTGGTAGGGGTTGGCCTGTTTACGGTTGCATCCCTGGCCTGTGCCTTTGCCCCGACCCTGGAATGGCTGATCGGCGCCCGTTTCGTTCAGGCGTTGGGCGGTTGTGCGGGCATGGTGCTGTCGCGGGCGATTGTCAGCGACAAGTGTGATGCCGTGGGTTCGGCGAAGGTCTTTTCGCAATTGATGCTGGTGATGGGGCTGGCGCCAATCCTCGCGCCGATGCTCGGTGGTTTGCTGGTCAACCTGCATGGCTGGCAGTCGATCTTTATCGTACTGACCGGGTTCAGTGCCTTGGCCGCCCTGGCCGTGGCCCTTGGCTTGCCTGAAAGCCTGCCGGCCAATGTGCCGCGTCAGCCGTTGTCGGGAGCACTGCGCCAATATGGTCGTTTGCTCAAGGACGGAGAGTTTCTGGGGCACGCCCTCACTGGGGGGATCGCCATGGCCGGGATGTTTGCCTATATCGCCGGCTCACCTTTCGTCTTTATCAAACTGTACGGTGTACCTGCCGAGCATTACGGCTGGCTGTTTGGCAGCAACGCGGCGGGCTTTATTCTGGTTGCCCAGGTTAACGCCCGTTTGTTGGCCACGCGCGGCCCGGCCTTTTTGCTGGCGCGTACGGTGTGGGTCTATCTGGCGGCGGGTCTGGTCTTGTTGGGTGTCAGTGCGCTGCACACCGAGCAACTGTGGCCACTGCTGATTCCGTTGTTTATCTGTATTGCCAGCCTGGGTTGCATTATCCCCAACGCTTCGGCCTGTGCCATGAGCGGGCAGGGCGCACGCGCCGGCAGTGCATCGGCGATGCTCGGCTGCTTGCAGTTCAGCGTGGCAGCGGCGGCGGCTTCTTTGGTAGGTGTGCTGCACGATGGCAGCGCAATGCCGATGGCACTGGTCATTACCTTGTGCGGGGTGTTGGCGGTGGCTATCGCTGTGGCGACCCGACGTGTTTATACCGCCCGGATCGCCGCTCAGCAGTCGATCTGATTCACCCTGCCAGGCGTTCGGGCAGTCGGTGCGGGGCTTGCAGGCGAGCATTCAACGTGTCCACAAAGGCGCGAGCCTCGGACTCACTGCGAAAATTGACCGCCTGCTGGTCGATTTGAACCTGCCATTGGCAGTTGCGGGATCTTGCTAACGCTCTTATCAGGATTTTCATTACTGGCCTCCTTCGGTTCGCAAAGGAGGTCAGTGTATGCCGGAAAACTTTGGTAAATATGTCGCGGATCAAGTCTCTGACTGACGGTCGAAAATTGGCCCTATCAGTCCCGGAACGTGATTTTTCAGAACCCTTCGAGCACGATCTTGCCCTTGGACTTTCCGCTTTCCAGCAGCGCATGGGCACGGCGCAGGTTGGCCGCGTTGATGCTGCCAAAGTGCTCGCCGACGGTGGTGCGCAAGGTGCCCGCATCGATCAGCTCGGCGACGCGATTGAGCAAGTGATGCTGCTCGATCATGTCCGGGGTTTCGAACAGCGAGCGGGTGTACATAAACTCCCAGTGCAGTGACAGGCTCTTGCGCTTGAGCTTGGTGATATCCAGCGCCTTTGGGTCGTCGATCAGCGCCAGTTTGCCCTGTGGTGCCAGGGCTTCGACCAGTTGATCCAAGTGTTGATCGGTTTGCGTCAGGCTGGCCACATGGGTCACGGCATTGACCCCGTGATGCTTGAGCTCTTCGCTCAGCGGCTGGCTATGGTCAACCACAATATCAGCGCCTAGTTCACGCACCCAGCTTTGGGTCTCAGGGCGAGATGCACTGCCAATCACCTTGAGTGCCGTCAGTTGGCTGGCCAGTTGCGTCAGGATCGAGCCAACGCCACCGGCTGCGCCGACGATCAGCAGGCTTTGTTGTTCGTCGGTTTTGCCTTCGCTCACACCAAGACGCTCAAACAACAGCTCCCAGGCCGTGATGGCAGTCAATGGCAATGCCGCAGCCTGGGCGAAATCGAGGCTTTTTGGCATATGCCCGACGATCCGCTCATCAACCACATGGCGCTCGCTGTTGCCCCCGGCGCGGGCGATGGAGCCTGCGTAAAACACCTTATCGCCGACTTTGAACAGGCTGACGTCGCTGCCCACAGCCTTGACCACGCCGGCAACATCCCAGCCCAGCACTTTGGCTGCATCGGCCTCGGGCTGGACGTTCTGGCGCACTTTGGTGTCCACCGGGTTGACGGAAATGGCTTTGACCTCCACCAGCAAGTCCCGTGGGCCGGCAACCGGCTCAGGCAATTCGATATCTTGCAGGGCCAGCGGGTCCTGGATCGGCAGCGAATGGTAGTAGGCGATAGCTTTCATGGGGCACGTCCTGAAAAAGGGTAAGAGTCTGGTGCTGATGATTCGCTATTTCATAGAACGATAAAACCGGCTAAAACAGCAGTCTCTTTCAATATTATTTTGATAATTGCCGAGTGAACTCTGAATGCTGCGTTTCGATGACCTGCAATTGTTTGTTCGCGCCGCCGATTTGGGCAGTCTGTCGGCAGCTGCGCGGGTGATGGACCTTTCGCCCGCAGTGGCCAGTGCGGCGCTCAAACGGATAGAAGCGCAGTTGGGCGCGCGGCTGCTGGCACGGTCAACCCGCAGCTTGCGCCTGACAGCTGAGGGCGAAGGCTTTCTCGAATATGCGCGTACGGCTCTGGCCAGTCTTGATGAAGGGCGGCGCTTGCTGGCCCGTGGGCAGGATCAGGTCAGCGGGGTGTTGCAGCTGTCGGCCCCTTCGGACTTCGGGCGTAATTTGCTGCTGCCCTGGCTGGATGAATTTCAGCGTGAGCATCCGCAACTGACCGTGCGGCTGCTGTTGGGTGATCGCATTGCCGATTTGTTTCGCCAGCCTGTGGACATCGCCCTGCGTTACGGCGAACCGGAAGACTCCAGCCTGGTGGCGTTGCCGGTGGCTCCGGACAATCGTCGGGTGCTGTGCGCGTCTCCCGCCTACCTGGCACGCCACGGTGAGCCGCGTCAGCTCGAACAACTGCTGCAACACAATTGCCTGCTGTACATGCTCGGCACACGGGTTCACGACCATTGGCAATTCAATGATGGCAAGCGCGAGCTGGGGCTGACGGTGGGCGGTAATCGTTTTAGCGATGATGCCGATGTGGTGCGCCTGTGGGCAGTGGCTGGTGAGGGCATTGCCTACAAGTCGTGGCTGGATGTGGCGGGGGATGTGCAGGCCGGGCGGCTCAAGGTGTTATTACCGGAACTGGTGTGTGAGCGTGCGCCGCTGAACTTGCTATGCGGGCACCGTGCGCAGTTGAGTAAACCGGTTAAGCTGTTGCGCGACATGCTCAGTGAGCGATGCGGGGTGTTGTCCCGTACCCGTACGACAGCATAGGCATGTTGTGGGAGCGGGCTTGCTCGCGATGCAGGCGGCGCGGTGAATCTGGTTGACCGCAGTGATGCCATCGCGGGCAAGCCCGGCTCCCACAAAAGCCTGTTCCCACAGGCAGGAGTGCAGGTGTTACGGCTTGACCAACCGCGCATCCAGACCATTTTGCGCCAGGCGTGTGGCCTGGTCCCGGGTCATGCCCAGATCGGTGTGCAGCGCGTGGAAGTTCTCGGTCATATAGCCGCCAAAGTAGGCCGGGTCATCGGAGTTGACCGTGACTTTTACGCCGCGCTCCAACATGTCGAGGATGTTGTGCTGCGACATATGATCAAACACGCACAGCTTGGTGTTGGACAGCGGGCATACAGTCAACGGGATTTGCTCGTCGATGATGCGCTGCATCAGCCGTTCGTCTTCAATGGCACGCACGCCATGGTCGATACGCTGGATCTTGAGCAGGTCCAGAGCTTGCCAGATGTACTCCGGCGGTCCTTCTTCACCGGCGTGGGCAACGGTCAAGAAGCCTTCGTCACGGGCACGGTCGAATACACGCACGAACTTGCTCGGCGGGTGACCCATTTCTGAACTGTCGAGGCCAACAGCGACAAACGCATCGCGAAATGGCAGGGCCATATCGAGGGTTTTTTCCGCGTCTTCTTCGCTCAAGTGGCGCAGGAAGCTCAGGATCAGGCCGCTGGTGATACCCAGTTGCTGCTCGCCATCCTTAAGTGCGCTGGCAATGCCGTTGAGTACGACTTCGAACGGAACACCGCGGTCGGTGTGGGTTTGCGGGTCGAAGAAGGGTTCGGTGTGAATGACGTTCTGGGCCTTGCAACGCAACAGGTAGGCCCAGGTCAGGTCATAGAAGTCCTGAGAGGTGCGCAGTACGTCGGCACCCTTGTAGTAGAGATCGAGGAACTCTTGCAGGTTGTTGAAGGCATAGGCCTTGCGCAGGGTTTCAACGTCGTTCCAGGGCAGGGAGATCTTGTTGCGCTCGGCCAGCGAGAACAGCAACTCGGGTTCCAGGGAACCCTCGAGGTGCATGTGCAGTTCAGCTTTTGGCAGGGCGTTCAGCCAGTCATACATATAAGGTTTTCTCATCAAATCGGGTGCAGATGGCGACATTCTACAGGCGGGAAGAGACACAATTAGTAAAAACCTCCCCGCCATTTGTCGCAGGCTGCTTACCAGGGAATGGTCTGCCCCTTGTAGTCGATAAAGTGATGGCCGCCTTTACCGGCAAACGCCTTGACCTGTTCCACCAGGCCGCGAGTACTGGTTTCGACATCAATGTCGGCACCTTCGCCGCCCATATCGGTTTTTACCCAGCCAGGGTGCATGGAGAGCACGGTCGGGTTGTTGTCACCCAGTTCATACAGCACAAAGGTATTGGTCATCGAGTTGAGTGCCGCTTTGCTGGCCTTGTAGAGGGCCATTTCGGGGGCGTCAGGTTGGGTGACACTACCAAGTACTGAACTCATAAATGCCAATACGCCACTGTCTTTACGGATTTTGCTGACAAATTCCCGGGCCAGATTGATCGGCGCTACGCTGTTGGTGAAAAACAGCTGCCCCACTTCGGCCAGTGTTGCGTTACCGGACAACTGGTCTTCCGGGCCTTTGACCCCGGCATTGATAAACAACAAGTCGAAGACTTGATTGTGCAATGTAGCGCTCAAGGCCTTGATGGCCTGGCGATTATCCATGTCCAGTTGTTCGATGCGTACCGGCCCAAGAGCCTTCAGGGCATCGGCTTTTTGTGGATCGCGCACCGTTGCGGTAACTGTCCAGCCATCGGCAAGCAACTCCTTGACCAGACCCAGGCCCAGGCCACGTGAAGCTCCGATGATCAGTGCGTTTTTTGCTGTCATGAGTAGCGTCCTATAGAAAGGTGATATGAGTTGGTTAAAAAGCGTACAAGTGCCTCAAGGCCACAGCACACATGGGCTGTGGCCGCATGTACTCAGGTTATCCACAGGTGGGTGCACAGTGACTGTGGGCAACTATGGATAGCGGAAAATAGCACTCTTACTCGTCAGCCTCGACAGCGCGGCGATGCAGAAGAATCCTGCCGCGACTGAGGTCCGCCAATTGCTGTTGCGCAGGAGCAATCTGTTCTTCACCTAACGCCAGTTGCAGGTCAACGCCATTGGCGGTGAATGTCTCCTCGATGATCAGTCCGTTCAACTCCGCCAGGCGCAGCTTGACCAGTGCCAGCTCGCTGAAGCTACAGGAGCAGGTGAGGGCGACGCGGCTGATCAAAGGCAGTTTTTCGGCATTTTGCAGGCATTTGTTGGCGCCACCGCCATAGGCGCGAGCCAGCCCGCCAGTGCCCAGCTGGATACCGCCATACCAGCGGATAACCAGTACCGCGACCTGATCGCAGTCCTGGGCCTCGATCGCCGAGAGTATCGGGCGCCCCGCAGTGCCGCCGGGTTCGCCGTCATCACTGCTGCGGTACTGATTCCCGAGTTTCCAGGCCCAGCAATTGTGCGAGGCATTCAGATCACTGTATTGCTCGATAAATTCGAGGGCCTGCTGGGCGCTGGTGATGGGCGCGGCAAAGGTGATAAAGCGGCTTTTACGGATTTCTTCGCGGTACTCGCAAAGCCCCGTGAGTGTCGAAGGCATGTCGGTTCCAGGCTTAGACTGTGGGCGTCAGGCCGCAGCCTTTGAGAATGATACGGATCAGGTTGTCGCAGGCCGCTTGCATATCCTGTTTGCTCAGGTGCTTGCGCCCCGTAACGCGGCAAATTTGCGTCGAAAAATCAGCGTAATGCTGGGTGCTGCCCCATAACAGAAAAATCAGGTTTGCCGGGTCGACTGGGTCCATCTTGCCTGCATCTATCCAGGCCTGAAACACGGCGGCGCGACCTTGAAACCATGCCCTGTAGTCTTGAGTGAAATACTCGGTCAGGCAGGCGCCACCGCTGATGATTTCCATCGCAAATACTCGCGAAGCCTGGGGCTGTCGGCGAGAGAACTCCATTTTTGCACGGATGTACTGAGTCAGCGCTTGAGCCGGGTCGTCTTCAGCGGTCAAGGCATTGAAGGTGCGGTCCCAGAGTTCGATGATATTGCTGAGCACGGCGATATATAGGCTTAGCTTGTTGGTGAAGTAATAATGCAGATTGGCTTTTGGCAGCCCGGCACTCAGGGCGATGGCGTTCATGCTGGTGCCCCTGAAGCCATGGCGGGCAAACTCATCCTCGGCGGCCTTGAGAATGGCCTCTTCGTTTATCTGCCGGATACGGCTGGGAGGCTTGCCATCGTGGGCAGGGACTTCAAAGGTCATGGGTGCTCCGGACACTCTGTATGTGTAGCGAATTTTTTCACGTTAGCGCGTCGCTTCCAGGCTCTCAAGGAAACTTTCCAGCACCAGATGCGGGCGACGACCTTTGCGTGTCACCGATGCCAGGCTCAAGTCGTAGAAGCGTGCCTTTGCCTTCAGCGCTCGCAAGCGGCCCTGCTGAACCCACAGGCTGGCGTAATGATCGGGCAAGTAACCGATATAGCGCCCGGTCAAAATCAAAAAGGCCATGCCTTCGCGGTCCGACGCGCTGGCGGTGCAATTGAGCGCCTGATAGTGAGCCTGAATATCCGAGGGCAGGCGAAAGGTCGGGGCGATGGCGTCTTGAGCATTAAGTCGCTCATCTTCCAGTTGCCGGTCGTCGACATAAAACAACGGATGGCCCACCGCGCAGTACAGCAACGAACGCTCGCTGTAGAGCGGCTGGTACTCCAGCCCGGACAAGGTGCTGGCCTGAGGTACGACCCCCACATGCAGGCGGCCGTCGAGTACGCCCTGTTCGACTTCGTGGGGCGAGATCATGCGGATATGGATCTGCACATCAGGCCCGCGCTCCTTGAGTTGGGCCAGGGCATGGGTGATACGCATATGGGGCAGGGTGACCAGGTTGTCGGTCAGGCCAATGGTCAGTTCACCGCGCAAGTGCTGGTGCAGGCCGTTGACCTCGGTACGAAAACTCTCAAGTGCACCGAGTAATTGCAGCGCGGATTGATAGACCTCACGCCCTTCCTCTGTCAGCGAAAAGCCCGCCCGCCCGCGTTGGCACAGGCGCAAACCCAGGCGCTGTTCAAGATCACTCATTTGCTGGCTGATGGCCGAGCGGCCGATGCCCAGCACCGTCTCTGCGGCCGAAAAACCACCGCACTCCACTACGCTGCGAAAAATGCGCAGCAACCGAATATCAAAGTCGCTGACCTGGGCCAGTGCATGGGGACGACGGCTGCTCATAGTTTAGTGAACGCCTAACTAAAGGTTAGAAGAGTTGGATTTCATCGACTTTATAGGCGTGGCAACTTAGGTGCAACAACGCTTTCAACATCCCACGCCGCTTTTGCCTTGCGAGGTTTTGCTGATGAACATGCCCGAGAATGCCGAATTGAACCTGACCAGCCAGCTCAAGCTGGATGCTCACTGGATGCCTTACACCGCCAACCGTAACTTCCACCGCGATCCGCGTTTTATCGTGGCCGCCAAAGGCAGTTACCTGACGGACGATAAGGGTCGGCAAATCTACGATTCGTTGTCAGGTCTTTGGACTTGCGGCGCAGGGCATACCCGTACAGAAATCCAGGAAGCCGTGGCCAAGCAATTGGGCACCCTCGATTACTCGCCGGCGTTTCAGTACGGCCACCCGCTGTCCTTCAAGCTGGCAGAGAAAATTACCGAGCTGACCCCGGGCAACCTCAACCACGTGTTCTTCACCGACTCGGGTTCGGAGTGTGCGGATACCGCGGTGAAGATGGTGCGTGCTTACTGGCGCCTGAAAGGGCAGTCGAGCAAGACCAAGATGATTGGCCGTGCGCGTGGCTATCATGGGGTGAACATTGCGGGCACCAGCCTGGGTGGGGTGAACGGCAACCGTAAACTGTTTGGCCAGGCGATGATGGATGTTGATCACTTGCCGCACACACTGCTGGCAAGCAACGCATTTTCTCGCGGCATGCCGGAGCTGGGCGGGATTGCCCTGGCGGATGAGCTGCTCAAATTGATCGAACTACACGACGCATCGAACATTGCGGCAGTCTTCGTAGAGCCAATGGCTGGTTCTGCCGGTGTACTGGTACCGCCTCAGGGGTATCTGAAACGTCTGCGTGAAATCTGCGATCAGCACAACATCCTGCTGGTCTTCGATGAAGTGATCACCGGGTTTGGTCGTACAGGTTCGATGTTCGGTGCTGATAGCTTTGGTGTGACACCTGACCTGATGTGTATCGCCAAGCAAGTCACCAACGGTGCGATCCCGATGGGTGCCGTGATTGCGACCAGCGAGATTTATCACACGTTCATGAATCAACCGACGCCTGAGTACGCGGTTGAATTCCCGCACGGTTATACCTACTCGGCTCACCCGGTAGCCTGTGCTGCGGGTCTTGCGGCGCTGGACCTGCTGCAAAAAGAGAACCTGGTACAAAGTGTGGCTGAAGTCGCACCGCATTTTGAGAAAGCATTGCACGGCTTGAAGGGTGTAAAGAACGTCATCGACATTCGTAACTATGGCCTGGCGGGTGCGATCCAGATTGCGCCACGTGATGGCGATGCGATTGTGCGTCCGTTCGATGCCGCGATGAAACTGTGGAAAGCTGGCTTCTACGTGCGCTATGGCGGTGACACCCTGCAATTTGGGCCAACCTTCAACAGCAAGCCGCAAGACCTTGATCGTCTGTTCGATGCGGTCGGCGAAGCGCTGAATCAGATCGACTGATCCTTCTATATAGAAGCGACACTTATTGCATTCACCCAGGCGCGCAGCGTTCGCGCCTGTGGACAACTTTCTGGAGCATCCATGAGCACCATTCAACACCTGATCAATGGCGAGTTGCTGAACGATTCCGGGCGCACCGCTGATGTGTACAACCCGTCTACCGGCAAAGTGATCCACCAGGTTCCCTTGGCCAGCCGTGAAACCATCCAGCAAGCGATCGATGCGGCCAAGGCCGCCTTCCCGGCATGGCGTAATACTCCGCCTGCCAAGCGTGCGCAGGTAATGTTCCGTTTCAAGCAGTTGCTGGAGCAGAACGAAGCACGCATTTCGCAGTTGATCAGCGAAGAGCACGGCAAGACCCTCGAAGATGCCGCAGGTGAACTGAAGCGTGGGATCGAGAACGTCGAGTACGCATGTTCGGCTCCTGAAATCCTCAAGGGCGAATACAGCCGTAACGTAGGGCCGAACATTGATGCCTGGTCGGACTTCCAGCCACTGGGCGTGGTTGCAGGGATTACGCCTTTCAACTTCCCGGCCATGGTTCCGCTGTGGATGTATCCACTGGCGATCGTGTGCGGTAACTGTTTCATTCTTAAACCGTCGGAACGTGATCCAAGCTCGACGTTGTTGATCGCTCAGCTTTTGCTGGAGGCAGGTTTGCCTAAAGGCGTGATGAACGTGGTGCACGGCGACAAGTCGGCGGTGGATGCACTGATTGAGGCGCCGGAAGTGAAAGCATTGAGCTTTGTGGGCTCAACCCCGATTGCCGAGTACATCTACGCCGAAGGTACCAAGCGCGGCAAGCGCGTACAGGCGCTGGGCGGGGCGAAGAACCATGCGGTGCTGATGCCGGATGCCGATCTGGATAACGCAGTCAGCGCACTGATGGGCGCAGCTTATGGTTCGTGCGGCGAGCGATGCATGGCTATTTCGGTCGCCGTGTGCGTGGGTGATCAGGTAGCCGATGCCCTGGTGGCCAAGCTGGTTCCGCAAATCAAGGCACTGAAAATCGGTGCAGGTACTTCGTGCGGTCTGGACATGGGTCCTCTGGTGACCGGTCAGGCGCGAGACAAGGTCAGCGGTTATGTCGACGATGGCGTCGCAGCGGGCGCCGAACTGGTGGTTGATGGTCGTGGGTTGAGCATCAAGGGGCATGAAGAAGGCTTCTTCCTGGGTGGCTGCCTGTTCGATCGCGTAACGCCTGAGATGCGCATCTATAAAGAAGAGATCTTTGGGCCAGTGTTGTGCATCGTGCGGGTCAAGAGCCTGGAAGAAGCAATGCAACTGATCAATGATCACGAATACGGTAACGGTACCTGCATTTTTACCCGTGATGGTGAAGCGGCCCGTTTGTTCTGCGACGAAATTGAAGTGGGCATGGTGGGGGTTAACGTTCCGTTGCCAGTGCCTGTTGCCTACCACAGCTTCGGTGGCTGGAAGCGTTCGCTGTTTGGTGACCTGCATGCCTATGGCCCGGACGGCGTGCGCTTTTACACGCGTCGCAAGGCAATCACTCAACGCTGGCCGCAACGTGCCAGCCATGAGGCGTCGCAGTTTGCTTTCCCGAGCCTGTAAGGCACGCGATAGCTCTATATAGAAGAAGAGAGGCCAGCCGCCAGGCTGGCCTCTGCTTTTGCGGTGCTTTTAAGGCTTTGTGACAGAAATGTGAAACTAGTGCTTGACCCAGAATTCCAACGGCCTATAATTCGCCCACTTCCGGCGCAGTCGAAACGGAAAACTCCTTGAGTTTCAATGAGTTGGATTTGTTTTCGGCAGTGTCAGCTTCAAGTCATCGAAGCAGGAAATGAGGTGTTGACAGCAGCGTGTAACGCTGTAGAATTCGCCTCCCGCTAACGAGAGATCGAAAGCGCAAGTGGTTGATGTTACAGAGGAAACTTTGAAAACATCTTAAAATAACCGCTTGACAGCAACAGAGGTTGCTGTAGAATGCGCGCCTCGGTTCAGCGAAAGCTAAACCAACCGCTCTTTAACAACTGAATCAAGCAATTCGTGTGGGTGCTTGTGGAGTCAGACTGATAGTCAACAAGATTATCAGCATCACAAGTTACTCCGCGAGAAATCAAAGATGTAACCAACGATT
>Ga0302347_1000542_pt1 | contig 58417 bp, 52 predicted proteins | sample PhyWR1_FD_202178 | JGI IMG/M metagenome (GOLD analysis project Ga0302347, IMG submission 202178) | Leaf surface microbial communities from wheat plants in UC Gill Tract Community Farm, Albany, California, United States - DLSL W.R1 (v2)... | ecosystem: Host-associated > Plants > Phyllosphere >... | reverse complement strand
CAGCGACCCCATGTGGCGCTCCTGCGGGCCGCATCGCAGCCTCGTGCCTCGTCAGCGACTACGGGATTTTCTTCCACGCCCTTTTCAACCGCCCCAGCGCCGCTTTGATATCCGCCTCCGGCACCGCCGCAAAGCCCAGCACCAGCCCCGCACGTTTATCCACAGGTTCGACCGAATCGTCCAGCCAATAACGGCTTAAACCGTTGATCTCAACCCCAACCTGTTCAGCCTGTGCCAGCAAGGTCTGCTCGCGCTCAACGCTTGTGACCGGCACAGTCAAGTGCAAGCCCGCCACTACGCACGGTGCCGCGCCCAATCCACGAACATCAGTCGGCCAATCTGCCAGCAAGGCATTGCGCCGCGTCAGCGCAGCGCGGCGCATGCGCCTGATATGGCGCTGGAAATGCCCGGCGGCCATGAACTCCGCCATCACTACTTGCGTGCTGACCTCTGAATGGCGCATATCCAGCGCCCGCCGCTGGGCAAAGGGCTCAACCAGCGCAGGCGGCAACACCACATACCCCAAGCGCAGCGCCGGGAACGCCACCTTGCCGAACGTGCCCACGTAGATCACCCGCCCCTGACGGTCCAGTGCCGCCAACGGGGCCAGAGGCGCGCCGCTATAACGGTACTCGCCGTCGTAGTCGTCTTCGATGATCCAGCCCTGCGTACGCTCGGCCCACGCCAGCAACTCCAGACGCCGGGCCAGGCTCATGGTGACGCCGGTGGGGTACTGATGCGACGGGGTCACGTAGGCCAGTGTGCAGTTGTGCAAACCCGCCAGCGCCGCGCAGTCCATGCCTTCGTGATCGACCGCAACACCCTGCACCCTGGCCCCGGCAATCGCAAAAGCCTGCGCCGCCGCGCGATACCCGGGGTTTTCCACAGCCACCCCACAGCCGGGCTCCACCAACAGCTGTGCACAAAGGCTAATTCCTTGCTGTGCACCACTGGTGATCAAAATTTGCTCAGACGTGCAGGATAAACCCCTCGAAGTGCGCAAATAGACGGCAATCAGCTCTCGCAAGCGCTGTTCTCCGGCTGGATCGCCGTAACACAAATGCTGCATGTCCGGCTTGCGCCAAAAAGCCGCCTGGAGCTTGCTCCAGACCTCGAACGGGAACAAATCATAGGCCGGTACCCCCACCCGAAAAGCCCGTGGTGCCCCCTTCGCCGGCAGCGGTAAAGGGTGCTGAATAACCCTCCCCAAGGCCGTGCTGTGGATAAGTTTACTGGATGTAATTACAGGTAAATCGACCGCTTTTGTGGATAAACCTGTGGGTAACCCTGTTGAAAAGCCTGTGGGTAACTTGGTGGACAACTTTTTAAGCGGTAAGGCTTTTTCGGGCAATTGCGCCACATAAGTACCGTCACCGACCCGCCCTTCGATAAACCCCTCGGCATAGAGCTGATCGTAGGCCCGCACCACGCTGTTGCGCGAAACCCCAAGCGCCGCCGCCAAGTCGCGACTGGCCGGTAACCGCGAACCGCTGTTGAGCCGTCCATCCAGCACGCGCTGGCGTAACGCCTGATACAGCTGGGCGCTCAACCCCTTCTTGGGATCAAGCTCGATCCCGGTCGCATTGAACGCGATGGATAACGCTGAATCAGGCATGGATTGGACCTATAAAAATGACCATTAATGGCTCTTACAACGAACCATTAGCCTGCCTAGGATGCAGTCATTCGCCAAGGAATATTTCTATGTACGTACCCCGCGCCTTCGCTGAACACGACACCGCTGCCTTGCATCTACAGATGCAAGCCTCACCTCTGCCCGTGCTGATCACCCACGGCAGCCAAGGCCTGATCGCCAGCCATGTTCCGCTACTGCTCGATCCCGACGAAGGCCCTTACGGTACGCTGTACGGCCACCTGGCACGCGCCAATCCGCACTGGCAGGCATTGGCTGAAGGTGGCGAAGCGCTGGTGATTTTTGCTGGCGAACAGGCCTACATCAGCCCGTCCTTTTACCCCAGCAAAGCCGAACACGGTAAAGCGGTACCTACTTGGAACTACCTGGCCGTGCACGCCTATGGCCAGCCCGACGTGTTCGACGATCACGACCGCTTGCTGGCATTGGTCAGCCGGCTGAGCAGCAAACATGAAGCCAATCGACCCGAGCCGTGGGCGGTCAGCGACGCCCCCAGCGAATACATCGACAGCATGCTCAAAGCCATCGTCGGGTTCAGCGTGCCCATCTCCCGACTGATCGGCAAACGCAAACTCAGCCAAAACCGCAGCAGTGTTGACCAACTCGGTGTGCGCGACGGGCTATTGGCAAACCCCAATTCACACGACCACGCCCTCGCTCACTTAATGGCCAAGGAATAGCAACATGACCCACCACGTGCAGATCAAACCCGCCACCGCCGCCGATCACGACCATTGGTTGCCGCTCTGGCAGGCGTACTTGACCTTCTACAACACCGAGTTGCCTGCCGAAGTCAGCGAGTCGACCTGGCAGCGCTTTCTCGAACCGGCTGAACCGACCCAACTGGCCATTGCCTGGCAAGGCGACAAAGCGGTGGGCATCGTGCAGTTCATTTACCACCGTTCCAACTGGAGCATCGGTAATTCCTGCTACCTGCAAGACCTGTTTGTCAGCCCCGAAATCCGTGGCACCGGCGCCGGTCGCCTGCTGATCGAACACGTCTACGCCACCGCCCGCGACAACCATTGCGCCAAAGTCCATTGGCTGACCCACGAAACCAACGCCACGGCGATCCAACTTTACGAACGGATTGCCGAGCGCCCTGGCTTTATCCAGTTTCGCAAAGCCTTGTCATAAATAAGGAACCCGCGATGCCTCAATCTCTAGAACACTGGCAACCCGCCAAGCGTCCACACAACCCCGTCATCCAGGGGCGTTACATTCGTCTGGAAAAGCTCGATCCACAGCGCCATGGCGATGATTTATGGCTAGCCTTGGAAGGGCCCGCCGGCGATCCCAAACTCTGGGACTACATGGCCTACGGCCCTTTCAAGGAGCGTGCGGCCTTTGACCAGTGGCTCAACAGCAATGCCGCCAGCCAAGACCCTTACTACTACACCGTCATCGACCAGGCCTCGGGGCAGGCGCAGGGCATGCTCAGCCTAATGTCCATCGTGCCCGAGCACGGGCGCATCGAAATCGGCCACGTCACCTTCGGCGCACCGATGCAGCGTTCGCCGAAAAGCACCGAAGCCGCTTACCTGCTGGCCAAGGAATCCTTCGCCCTGGGCAACCGCCGCCTGGAATGGAAGTGCAACAGCGAAAACGCCCGCTCCAATCGTACTGCTGTACGATTAGGGTACACATACGAAGGCGTATTTCGCCAACATATGGTAGCCAAAGGCAATAACCGTGATACCACGTGGTACAGCATTATTAGTACGGAATGGCCGGCTGTAGTGACAGGCTTTGAAAAATGGCTGGCACTGGATAACCAACCAAAAAGCGGTCAAATCAAGACACTTGAAGAATGCAGAGCATTAACTGATTAATTTTTGATCAATACGCCCAACAAGGACTGTTGGGCGTTTTTGGGTTCAGAAGGGACTTAAAATTTTCTTGGCCGACGCACCACACCCATTTGCAGACCGAACGGTTTGAAGACTGCATTCAAGGATTTGAGCGTGGGGTTGCCCTCGTCGTGTTCAATCTGGATCAACGTACGGACCGAGATTCTGCACATCCCGGCGAACTGGGTTTGCTGTAGCGTCGTGACATCCACCCTCAAGCGCTTCACCGCTTGGCCTAGCGTGATCTTGCCCAGCGCCAGATCGGCCTCAATGCTCTCGATCTTCAGTTGGCGCACATCAATGCTCAGGGTCATTTCAGCCCCCATTCTTGCTGAAACATGTCCAGACTATTTGAATCATCCTCACGACCACCGTCACATCCTGAAAGTGCAATACATTGCAGATAAACGAGGCCTTATTAAGAAAAATCTGCATTAACGTGCAGATATCATATGCCAGATTTACGCCCCCCCCCAGCAAAGCAGTTCTACTGTTTAATGCTTACCTCTGCGCTGAATATCGAGTATTTAATGCGTTTACGATAAACAAATACTCTTTATCAAGGATCACATACGTTACTTTCTGGTTTCACATGAAATAGTCACTTCGCCTTTAAGGACTACACAAATGAGAAATCAACGTCTTAAAAAAACTCTACTTTTCACTCTTTTCAACGGATGTGTTTTAAGCACAAGTGTCGTGCAGGCAAACTCTGTCAGCCTAAACGTTCAAAACTCAACCCCTGAAGTTTTGCAGCTTGTATCTAGTTCCCCTTCCGGAGTTTTTCCAGCCACTGTTGGGCCAGGACAGTCGCTCCCAGTCTCATATGATTTTGGGGGGACCTCTTCAGAGATGAGCGCTACCTACAAGCGTGTAGGGACTGGGACTACCTGTAGGTTTTCGGCTTCCCACGTAGTGTATGTTTCCGGCCCACGCTTTGCTAAAAACGCTGTATCAACCGGCGCTACATCTGCGACATGTCTTACATTTCAATCCCCTACATGGAGAATCCCCTACAACTACACTGCAACTTTCGCCTTTTACTACTAACACTTCAGGGCATCAAAAATCAGAATTTCCTGAATAAATAAACGCAACCAGCCAGCTGCAGATTAATCATTAAAGTTATCTCAACAGACTGTCGATGTACTGCTCGACACAGGCATTTAATGACTTCTAAAGAAACCAGATCTGCAGACCTGAGTTGCCGAGGCTTGCCGATTCAGAGGAATTGTTATGACCGAAATTCGAGCAGATTTTCTGATGAACAATCGGGCTATTGCCCCAGGCGTGACGATTAAGTGGGTTGATAGCTCAACCGCCATGAGCCCAGACGCTGCAGCAGCTAAAGCGATGCCTGCCGGTGCAAGCGTCAATGTGTCTTTGTCTGCTGCCGCCCTGGAGATAACAGCCTTGTTACGCCGCACTGCAACCAGTAATGCTTCGGCGGCGGAGGGCTTTGACCCTTTGATGGAAGACCTTCACCAGCAACTCTCCACTCACGGCAAAGAGGCGCAGGCGCTACAGGAGTTGCCTAAGGGGCAGACGCAGCAACGTATCGCTCTGTCTCTACAGGCGAGCAACTATCTTCTGACATCGCTCTACGGCGGCGAAAAGCTGCACGACACCGTCGCCTCTAACAACCCATTCAGGGCACTGGACAGGCTTTCACTTTCACATATTGCCTTTGATGCTTCAGGGTCATTTACCTCGATCGAACGTCAGGTCGCGTTTCTGGATTTGACAGCGCGCGATATTGATTTTCGCAACCAGACATTTGATCTACCTGACCCGCTAAACGGCAACGACTTCAAAGCGCCCTGGAACACTCTGACCAGCTACCTGAGGGATGCACAGATGGCATCTGGAATGAGCGAGGGTGAACGGACATGGCGTGGCTGGATGCCAGCCCATGAGCTGCATGCACATGCACAGTCAGTGCTGGATCGCCAAGGCATCGACAAGGTGGACTTTCCCGCTTACTCGAACCTCAAGAGCTCTAGCGATGCGGTGCTGACTGCGGTGATTGATAAAGAAGGCGTTAGCACCTGGATCAATATCCCCGTTGAGAAATTAATCGCCCAAGGGCTGTACCTTGGCCTGATCGAGTCTGCCGCCGATCAAACTTTTACAGATTGAAAGGGAAACGTCGTACGAAATGCCTGATTTCACTCCCGCGTAGGAGCGAGCTTGCCTCGCGATCTTTTGATCTTTAAAAGATCGCGAGACAAGCTCGCTCCTACGGGACGGCGTCAAATCTCGGGCAAAAAAAAGGGGAGCACATGCTCCCCCGAGGTTTAAAGCGTTTGAATCAATGGCGTATCAGGCTTCGATTTCGATCAGGATTTCGCCCGGGTTGACGCGGTCGCCTTTGATGACGTGGATGGTGACGATTTTGCCGGCGATGGAGGCCTGTACTTCGGTTTCCATTTTCATGGCTTCGGTGATGAGTACCGATTGGCCCGCCTTGACGGTGTCGCCCACGCTGACCAGCACGTCGACGATGTTGCCCGGCATGGCGGTGCTGACGTGGCCCGGCTCGCTGGCTTGTTTGCGCTTGCTGGAGGAACCACCGACGAATTCGTTGAGCGGTTCGAACACCACTTCTTCCGGCATGCCGTCGATGGACAGGTAGAAGTGGCGCTTGCCTTCGGCCTTGACGCCCACACCGGTGATGTCGACGCGGTAGCTTTCGCCGTGAACGTCGATCACGAATTCGGTCGGCACGCCTTCGCCGCCCGCTTTGCTCACGCCACCCGCTTCAGGGATCGGCAGCAGCACTTCTGGAGCCAGGGTGCCCGCAGCACGCTCTTCAAGGAATTTACGGCCGATATCCGGGAACATGGCGAAGGTCAGCACGTCTTCTTCAGACTTGGCCAGCGCGCCAATTTCGCCACGCAATTTGGCCATTTCTGGCTTGAGCAGGTCAGCCGGACGCACGTCGATCAGCTCTTCGTTGCCAATGGCCTGACGACGGAGTTTTTCGTTCACCACGCCCGGCGCTTTGCCGTAGCCACCTTGCAGGTAGAGCTTCACTTCGTTGGTGATGGTCTTGTAGCGCTCGCCTGCCAGGACGTTGAAGAACGCCTGGGTGCCCACGATTTGCGAGGTCGGGGTCACCAGCGGCGGGAAGCCCAGGTCTTCACGCACACGCGGGATCTCGGCCAGCACTTCGCTCATGCGGTTCAGCGCGCCCTGCTCTTTGAGCTGGTTGGCGAGGTTGGAGATCATCCCGCCCGGCACTTGGTTAACTTGTACACGGGTGTCGACGGCAGTGAATTCGCTTTCGAACTGGTGATACTTCTTACGCACGGCGTAGAAGTACAGGCCGATTTCCTGCAACAGCGCCAGGTCGAGGCCGGTGTCGTATTCGCTGCCTTTAAGGGCCGCGACCATCGACTCGGTGCCCGGGTGGCTGGTGCCCCAAGCGAAGCTGGAGATCGCGGTGTCGATGTGCTCGGCGCCGTTTTCAACCGCTTTGAGCTGGCACATGGCAGCCAGGCCGGCTGTGTCATGGGAGTGGATAAAGATCGGCAGGCCGATTTCAGCCTTCAGCGCTTTGACCAGGTCGCCAGTGGCGAACGGTGTCAGCAGGCCAGCCATGTCTTTGATTGCGATCGAGTCGCAGCCCATGGCTTCCATCTGCTTGGCCTGCGCCACGAACGCCTCGATGGTGTGCACCGGGCTGGTGGTGTAGGCGATGGTGCCTTGTGCGTGCTTGCCAGCGGCTTTTACCGCTTCGATGGCCACGCGCAGGTTACGCACGTCGTTCATGGCGTCGAAGATACGGAACACGTCGATACCGTTAACCGCTGCCTTGGCGACGAAGGCTTTAACCACGTCGTCGCTGTAGTGGCGATAGCCCAGCAGGTTCTGGCCGCGCAGGAGCATTTGCAGGCGGGTGTTAGGCAATGCCGCACGCAGTTGGCGCAGGCGCTCCCACGGGTCTTCTTTGAGGAAGCGCACACAGGCGTCAAACGTCGCGCCGCCCCACACTTCCAGCGACCAGTAGCCGACTTTGTCGAGCTTGTCGCAGATCGGCAGCATGTCTTCGGTGCGCATGCGGGTGGCCAGCAAGGACTGGTGAGCGTCACGCAGGATAGTGTCGGTTACGAAAATTTTCTTGGACATTGTTTTATTCCTCACAGGCCCGCGTGGGCGGCGATGGCGGCGGCGATGGCCAGGGCCAGCTCTTCGGGTTTGCGCTTGATCGAGTAGTTGGTCAGTTCTGGATGGCTTTCTACGAAGCTGGTGTTGAACTGGCCGCTACGGAATTCCGGGTTACGCAGGATTTCCTGGTAATACGCGGCGGTGGTTTTGACCCCTTGCAGACGCATGTCGTCGAGGGCGCGCAAACCACGGTCCATCGCTTCTTCCCATGTCAGTGCCCACACCACCAGTTTCAGACACATGGAGTCGTAATACGGTGGGATGGTGTAGCCGGTGTAGATCGCTGTGTCGGTCCGCACGCCAGGCCCGCCTGGCGCGTAGTAACGGGTGATCTTGCCGAAGCTGGGCAGGAAGTTGTTTTTCGGGTCTTCAGCGTTGATCCGAAATTGCAGGGCATAGCCACGGTGCTGAATGTCTTCTTGCTTGATCGACAGCGGCAGGCCAGAGGCGATGCGAATTTGCTCACGAACAATGTCGATGCCGGTGATTTCTTCGGTGATGGTGTGCTCCACCTGCACCCGGGTGTTCATCTCCATGAAGTACACCTCGCCCTCGGCGAGCAGGAACTCCACAGTACCGGCGTTTTCGTAGCCCACGGCCTTGGCTGCGCGCACGGACAGGTCGCCGATGTAGGCGCGCTGTTCCGGGGTCAATTGCGGGCTTGGGGCAATTTCGATGAGCTTTTGGTTGCGACGCTGGATCGAGCAGTCGCGCTCAAACAAGTGCACGACGTTGCCGAAGCTGTCACCGAGGATCTGCGCCTCAATGTGCTTGGGGTTAACGATGCATTTTTCGAGGAAGACTTCAGCCGAGCCAAACGCTTTGGTGGCTTCGGAGATCACACGCGGGAACGCTTGTTCCAGCTCTTCGCGGCTGTTGCAGCGACGAATACCACGACCGCCACCGCCTGAGGTGGCTTTGAGCATGACCGGGTAACCGATACGGTCGCCTTCGATCAACGCTTCGTGGATGTCGGCAACGTTGCCTTCGGTGCCTGGCGTTACCGGCACACCGGCCTTGATCATGCTGCGGCGGGCTTCGGTCTTGTCGCCCATGCGGCGAATGACTTCGGCGGCCGGGCCGATGAACTTGATGCCGCGTTCGGCACAAATATCCGCCAGCTCGGCGTTTTCTGACAAGAAACCGTAGCCGGGGTGCAACGCATCGCAGCCGGTTTCAACCGCCAGGTTCACCAGCTTGCGCGGGTTCAAGTAACCGGCCAGCGGGTCTTCGCCAATGCTGTGTGCTTCGTCCGCACGCTTGACGTGCAAAGCGTGGCGATCAGCCTCGGAATAAACCGCTACGGAACGAATGCCCATCTCTGCGCAGGCACGCACGATACGGACGGCAATTTCTCCGCGGTTGGCGATCAGGATCTTTTTTATCACTTGGATTTTTCCCTAAAGCCCATGGAACAAACGACCTGCTAGACCAGGTCCGCACGTGTCCAAATGTGTCTGAACCGTTGCGTTGTCACACTAGTCCTACGCATGAATAAACAAAAATCAATAATTCTTGGGCCTGCCATTAGCAAAGACTTATAGTCAGGCAACTCACTTGCCTTAAGAAAAATCAATAAAATGCGTAAGTCATTGATGCGTATAACTTTTCGCCAGCTTCAGGTGTTCAATGAGGTGTGCGATTTGCGCTCTTACAGCCGCGCAGCAGAAGAAATGTCGCTGACGCAACCCGCCGTAAGTCTACAAATTCGTCAGCTGGAAGAGCTGATTGGCCAGCCTTTGTTCGATTATGTGGGCAAAAAGCTCTACCTCACCGAGGCCGCTGAAGCGCTTAAGCTGGCCAGCCGGGATATTTTCGGACGTCTCGAAAACCTCGATATGCAGCTGTCGGACATGCTGGGTTCGCTGCAAGGCCAACTGAAACTGGCCATCGAATCGAGCGCAAAATATTTTGTGCCGCATTTATTTGCCGCCTTCAAGCGCCAGCACCCAGAGGTCAACTTGCAGCTCACGGTGGTCAATCGGGCACAGGCCGTGCGCAGGCTTTCGGATAACCGCGATGACCTGGTGATCATGTCGATGGTGCCGCTGGACATGGGCCTGGAGTTTCTACCGTTCTTGAATAACCCCATCGTTGCCGTCGCCCCGGCCGGGCATCCGCTGTGCGAGCGTGGCCCGCTGCGCTTGCAAGACCTTGAGCCGTATACCTTGCTGATGCGCGAGCAAGGTTCGGGCACGCGCATGGCGTGTGAGGAGTATTTCAAGGAAAAGCGCGTGCACTTCAATCAAACCCTGGAAGTGTCATCGAACGAGTCGCAACGTGAGTGCGCAGTGGCCGGGTTAGGCGTGGCGCTGTTAACGCGCCACGCCGTCAGCCTGGAGCTGGCGACCGGCTTGCTGCATGAGCTGCCGGTCGAAGAGTTGCCGCTGTATCGCAGTTGGTGCCTGGTGCAGGCTAAAGCCAAACGCCTGTCACCGGTGGCGCATGCGTTCCTGGAATTTATTCGCAGTGAACGCCAACAAATCAGCGCGCTGGTTGAGCGGTTCGACGGCCATTTGCCGACGGGGTCTGCCAGTAATTGAGTGCAGCGATATCAGGGTAATCGGCTGTTTCCAGGCGCAGCTGACGCTGGTCCGTAAGGTCTTCAATCGCACGACGAAAGGCCATGCGACGCTGGTCTTCTTGCTGACGGCGGGTTTTGACGGCGCTGTTGCGTTCTTCGTAAGGCTGGGCCATTTCGAGTCTCCCAAGGCGTGTACGGGAGTTTCACGATGGACTTTGTTTGTGACGACTTTGCGAACGTGCAGTGACAGGGGGATGAAACTGTGGGAGCGGGCTTGCTCGCGATTCAGACAACACGGTTTACCTGAATGATCGCAGCGATTCCATCGCGAGCAAGCCCGCTCCCACCGTGGATCTTCAACGCTCTTAATCTTCGTGGCTTTTCAGCGATTTTGGCGACAGGCGCAGGCTGCGAAGGCTGCGTTTAACGCTTTTAAGGTGGTTGACCAGGCTCGGGCCGCGGGCCATGGCAACGCCCATCGCCAACACGTCAATCACCACCAGGTGGGCGATACGCGAGGTCAGCGGGGTATAAATTTCGGTGTCTTCGTGCACGTCGATCGCCAGGTTCACCGTCGCCAGTTCAGCCAAAGGCGTTTGGCTTGGGCACAGGGTAATTAGCGTCGCGCCACTTTCACGCACCAGGTTGGCGGTGATCAGCAAGTCTTTGGAACGCCCGGACTGCGAGATGCAAATGGCCACGTCTGTCGGTTTTAGGGTTACCGCCGACATCGCCTGCATGTGCGGGTCGGAATACGCCGCCGCCGTCAGCAACAACCGGAAAAACTTATGTTGCGCATCCGCGGCCACAGCGCCCGATGCACCAAAGCCATAAAACTCCACGCGTTGCGCTTGCGACATGGCGGTCACGGCCTGCTGCAACGCCACCGGGTCGAGCTTCTCGCGCACATCCATCAAGGTGTGCAACGTGGTGTCGAAGATTTTCAGGCTGTAATCGGCAACCGAATCATCTTCATGAATCGCAAATTGACCAAAACTGGCACCCGCTGCCAGGCTTTGCGCCAGCTTGAGTTTTAGGTCCTGAAACCCCGAACAGCCGATCGCCCGGCAAAAGCGCACGATGGTGGGTTCGCTGATCCCCACGCTGTGAGCAAGGTCGGCCATGGAACTGTGCATTACTGCCGCAGGATCAAGCAGCACGTGATCGGCGACCTTGAGTTCCGATTTACGTAACAAGTGGCGTGACTGGGCGATATGTTGCAGCAGGTTCAAAAGGCAGGACTCGGTCTGGAAGCGGCGGGCGCCGGGGATGTAGCAATCTTGTAGTTATACTACAAGAATTCGTTTTTTGCCCAACCAATACGTCGTAGTCTCGCAAGCCTTATCGGCAAAATGCCGTGTTTTCCGGGCATGTAGCCTTTCTTGCCACTACCAAATGGCGACACCGGCCCGCAATAAATCAGCCATGGCCTGAGCGTTGGTCGGGCTGCTGATCAAGTAACCCTGCACTTCGTCGCACTGATGCTCCTTGAGAAACGCCAGTTGCACTTCGTTTTCAACGCCCTCGGCCACCACTTTCAACTCCAGGCTGTGGGCCATGGCAATGATCGCCTTGGTGATGGCATCGTCCTCAACGCAGGTGCCCACGCCACGGATAAACGTCTGATCAATTTTTACGTAGTCCACGGCAAAGCGCTTGAGGTAGCTGAGCGATGAGTAGCCGGTGCCGAAGTCATCAATGGCCAGTTTCACGCCCAATTCATGCAACTGCTGGAAGGTGGCGATCACGTAGTCGACATTTTCAAGCAACTGGCTTTCGGTGATTTCAAGCTCCAGGCAGTGCGGCGCCAGCCCGGTATCTTCCAGCACCTGGCGCACCAGGCTGACCAGATTACCTTGGCGCAATTGATGGCCCGACAGGTTCACCGACACCCGTATTGGCGCCAGCCCCGCCTGTTGCCATTGCGCGGCCTGACGACAGGCCTCACGCAGCACAAATTCACCGATCAGCACGATAAGGCCAGTTTCTTCAGCCAGCGCGATAAAGTCGCTCGGCGACACACTGCCCAACTCGGGGTGATCCCAACGCACCAAGGCTTCAGCGGAATCCAGACGGCCGTTTTTGAGGCAAAGCTTAGGCTGATAAAAAACGCTGAGCTTGCGTTCGCCAATGGCTTTGCGCAGTTGATTTTCCAACTGCAAACGCTCAAGGGTGCTGTGTTGCAGGCTGTGACTGAAAAACTGAAACGTCCCGCCACCCATGTGTTTGGCCTGTTGCATGGCTTTGTTGGCCTGGCTGACCAACTGGGCGATGTCTCGGGCGCCATCGGGCAACAAGCTGATCCCCATTGATGCGCTCACCACCAACTCGTGGCCGTCGACCACTATCGGCCGGCTCAGCTTGCCCATCAGCCGGGTGGCAACCCGCGCCAGGCTGGTCAGGCTGCCGTAGGCATCGAACAGCACGGCGAACTCATCGCTGGAGAGGCGCGAAATGGTGTCAGCTTCGGGCAATGCCTTGGTCAGGCGCTCTGCAATTTTTTGCAGCACTTGGTCCGCTAGCTCCGGCCCGAGGCTGTCATTGAGCAACTTGAAGCGATCCAGGTCGATGTGCAGCAATGCCAGGTTTCTTGACGTGCCTTGGCGGACGCGCTGATTGGCCTCTTCCAGACGCTCTTTAAATAGCAGCCGATTGGCCAGCCCGGTCAGTTCATCAAAATGCGTCAGGTGACGCACCCGCGCCTCAACGATACGCCGCGCCGACAGGTCGGTAATAAAGGCCACGATATGGCTAACCTGCGCGGCGTCGTCACGCACCACCTTGAGTTGCAACCATTGCGGGTAGAGTTCGCCGTTCTTGCGGGTTTCTACCAGCTCACCCAACCAACTGTCGTGCTCTGCCAGCGAGGCCTGAATGATCGGAAAATGCCGCCGCGCATCGCGGCTGCAAGCCAGCTCATCAACACGGCGACCCACCAGCTCTGCCACGGCATACCCGCTGATCCGGCTGAACGCCTGGTTGACCGTGAGCATTTTGTAGGTAGGGTCAAGAATCACGATGCCTTCGCTGGCGGCCTCGAACACCGTCGACGCCAGCCGACGCTGCTCGACCTCGCGGGCTAGTTCAGCGTTGAGCTGCTCACTGCGAAAATTAGCGTCCTGCAGTTCTTCGAACACACTTTTGAATTTTTTATTACGCACTTTACGACGCTGATTAATCAGATCGATTCGCCAGACGAATGCACCCAGCAGAGCCAGAAAAAGCCCGAATCCTAAGCCGGAATATATCCCCAGGGAGGTAAAACTCTGATTCATCGGCAACGTTCTTATTCAAGGGAGATGAGCCAAAAAAGTCGCCCGAGCATACACAAGCAGTGCCCACGACCAAACGATGAGACGTCAAAAAATAGACGACATTATTGCAGTTAACCAAACCAATGACGTAACAGCTTGTAGACAGTCTTTTTTGACGTTTGGCACAACGCCACGACAGACGGCCCAACAGAACTGGATTGGTGTTTGCCCGGTTTGCCCCGGCACCCTAGAATGCGTCGATGCGCGAAGATCTCTCTCTCTTGTTAAATTCCCTCAACGATGCCCAACGTCAGGCCGTCACGGCCAGTATTGGGCGTCAGTTGGTCCTGGCCGGCGCAGGTTCCGGCAAAACCCGTGTGCTGGTGCACCGTATCGCCTGGTTGATCCAGGTCGAAAACGCGTCCCCGCACTCCGTGCTGTCGGTGACCTTCACCAACAAGGCCGCTGCCGAGATGCGTCATCGTATCGAGCAGCTTATGGGGATCAACCCGGCCGGTATGTGGGTGGGCACCTTCCACGGGCTGGCACACCGCCTGTTGCGGGCTCACTGGCAAGAAGCCGGTTTGAGCCAGACGTTTCAGATTCTCGACAGCGATGACCAGCAACGCCTGGTCAAGCGGGTGATTCGTGATCTGGGGCTCGATGAGCAGCGCTGGCCGGTGCGTCAGGCCCAATGGTTTATCAACGGCCAGAAAGACGAAGGCCTGCGCCCACAGCACATTCAAGCCAGCGGCGATTTGTTCCTGGGCACCATGCGCAGCATTTATGAAGCCTACGAGGCCGCCTGCCAGCGTGCAGGCGTGATCGACTTCTCTGAGCTGCTGTTGCGTGCCCTCGATCTGTGGCGCGACCACCCGGGCTTGCTGGAGCACTACCAAAAACGCTTCCGGCACATCTTGGTCGACGAGTTCCAGGACACCAACGCCGTGCAATACGCCTGGCTGCGTTTGCTCGCCAAAGGTGGCGACAGCTTGATGGTGGTGGGCGATGACGATCAGTCGATTTACGGCTGGCGCGGCGCCAAGATCGAAAACATCTACCAGTACTCGACCGACTTCCCGGACGCCGAGACCATTCGTCTGGAGCAAAACTATCGCTCCACGGCCGGCATCCTCAAAGCCGCCAACGCCCTGATTGCCAACAACAGCGGGCGCATGGGCAAAGAGCTGTGGACCGATGGCGGTGATGGCGAAGCGATCAACTTGTACGCGGCCTTCAACGAGCATGATGAAGCGCGTTATGTGGTCGAAACCATCCAGAGCGCGTTGAACACCGGCCTGGCCCGCAACGACATCGCTATTTTGTACCGCTCCAACGCCCAGTCGCGGGTGCTGGAAGAAGCCTTGCTGCGCGAACGTATCCCGTACCGTATTTATGGCGGCCAGCGCTTCTTTGAACGCGCTGAAATCAAAAACGCCATGGCCTATATGCGCTTGCTCGAAGGCCGCGGCAACGATGCGGCACTGGAGCGGGTGATCAACGTTCCGGCGCGGGGCATCGGTGAAAAAACCGTCGAGGCCATCCGCGAGCACGCCCGTCACAGCGATGTGTCGATGTGGGAAGCCATGCGCCAGCTGATCGCCAATAAAGCTTTGCCGGGCCGGGCCTCTGGTGCCATCGCAGGCTTTATCGAGCTGATCGAGAACCTCGCCGCCAAAGTCATGGACATGCCGCTGCACCTGATGACCCAGACCGTGATCGAGCAAAGTGGGCTGATTGCCTACCACGAGGCGGAAAAAGGTGAAAAAGGCCAGGCCCGGGTAGAAAACCTTGAGGAACTGGTGAGCGCGGCGCGCAACTTTGAAAGCAATGAAGAAGACGAAGAGCTGTCGCCTCTGGCCGCCTTCCTTGGTCATGCTTCGCTGGAAGCCGGTGATACCCAGGCCGAAGAGCACGAAGACGGTATCCAGCTGATGACGCTGCACAGCGCCAAAGGCCTGGAGTTCCCGTACGTGTTTCTGGTGGGCATGGAAGAAGGGCTGTTCCCGCACAAGATGAGCCTGGAAGAGCCCGGCCGCCTTGAAGAGGAGCGTCGCCTGGCCTACGTGGGCATCACCCGGGCGATGCACAACCTGGTCATGACCTATGCAGAAACCCGACGCCTCTATGGTGCTGAGACCTACAACAAGGTTTCGCGCTTCGTGCGTGAAGTACCAAAAGGTCTGATCCAGGAAGTTCGTCTGTCCAACAGTGTTAGTCGCCCTTTCGGCGGCCAGAAACAAAGCGCCAGCACGCTGTTCGGCGGTTCGGAAATTCCCGAAACCGAATTCAAGCTGGGCCAGCTGGTTAGGCACGCTATGTTTGGTGAAGGCGTGATCCTTAATTTTGAAGGCGCTGGCGCACAGGCCCGGGTGCAGGTGAACTTCCCCGACGGCAGCAAGTGGCTGATGATGGGCTACGCCAAGCTAGAGGCCGTCTGACACGTTAATAGCCTGTAGGGCGAGCGGGCCTCGCGATCTTTTGAGCGTCAAAAAGATCGCAAGGCAAGCTCTCTCCTACATGTATTACGTGACTTCAGGATCCGTCCTACACCCAATCAGGCAAAAGCCCGAAACATTTCACTGCTAGCTAGTCACACCTCACCTGTGCAACATGGCGCGCGTGTCATCCACAAATGGGAATTCCCTTTATGAAACGTTTTCTTAGCATCGCCATGGCGTTGTGCATCGGTTTAACGATGAGCCTCGACGCGAACGCCAAACGCTTCGGCGGCGGCAAAAGCGCCGGTTCAGCGCCAAGCCATCAAACTCGCCAAGCGGCTCCAGCCGCAGCAGCTCCTGCTGCCGCAGGCGCTGCGGGCGCCGCTGCCAAAGCCGGCGGTGCTTCGCGCTGGCTCGGCCCTCTGGCTGGCCTCGCGGCTGGCGGCCTGCTGGCCTCCATGTTCATGGGTGGCGGCTTCCAGGGCATGCAGTTCTTCGACATCCTGATCATGGCGGTCATCGCCTTTGTGATCTTCCGCTTCATTGCCGCGCGTCGACGCAAGCAACAAGCTGACATGGCCCCTGCTGGCCATGCGCCGATGCAACGCGAAGTGTTCGAGCAAAAGCCAGCCTTGAACTCGATCTTCGGCGGTTCGGCTGCTCCTGCCGCAGCCCGTCCGGTGATCAACGCACCGGCCTGGTTCAACGAACAGAGCTTCCTGGAAGCTGCGCGTAACCATTTCCAATCCCTGCAACAGCACTGGGATGCCAACGAAATGGACAAAATCGCCGAGTTCGTGACCCCGCAAATGCTTGAGTTCCTCAAGCGCGAGCGTGCTGAGCTGGGTGACGGCTTCCAGTCGACCTACATCGACGATCTGCAAGTTCAACTTGAAGGTGTGGATGATCGCGCCGACAAGACGATTGCCACCCTGACCTTCAGCGGCATCTCGAAAAACTCGCGTTTCGACCAAGGCGAAGCGTTCAGCGAAAGCTGGAACATGGAACGCCCACAAGGCGAGAACCAGCCTTGGCTGGTTGCCGGTATCCGCCAGAACGGCTGATCCCTCAGGCATTACATGCTGTAACCAAAGCCCCGGACTTGTCCGGGGCTTTGCATTTCACGATTGCACTTATAACGAGCTACTGTATAAAGCCCGTCATATAAACCGCGCCATACAGAGCATGAGGATTGAGGTCGTGGAAGAAATTATCGAACAATTACGTGAAGCCAACGAACCGGTACCAGTTCCTCTGGAACTGCCTGACGAGGACCTGCTGGTCGAAATCGAAGAACAATTGTTCATCGATATTCCTTTTGTCTTCCGGGAGTTTTTGCTAACCGTCAGCGATGTAGTCTATGGCAGCCTGGAGCCGGTCACCGTGACCGACCCTCAGTCCCACACCTACCTGCCGGATGTGGCAGCGAACGCCTGGGATGCCGGCGTTGATCGCAGCCTGATCCCCATCTGCCAGGACGGTGACGACTTCTACTGCGTCGAAGAAGACGGCACCGTGGTGCTGTGGTCCGCTGAAGAAGAGCTGGTCACCGAAGAAACCTGGGAGTCGGTTTGGCACTGGGCCCGCGACGTCTGGCTGGAAAGCTGATAAACGCCCTGTAGGAGCGAGCTTGCCTCGCGATCTTTTAAATGATCAAAAGATTGCGAGACTAGCTCGTTCCTACACAGTTTTCAGTGGCTGCCTTCTTTGTGGTTATCCAGCGTCTCCAGCAGTGCCACCTGCATACGCGTGTGAATACGCACAAACCAGCGCCACAACACCGCCGCAACGCCCGCTGCCACCACGGCAATCACGATCAGCAGTTCGTTAGTCGGCAAGATACTCGCCGACAAGGCTGACAGCAGCAGAAAAATCACCAGCAACGACAGAATCGGGATCACTTCAGCGATCACCCGACGCACACGCTGTGTGTGCCGCCCGGCCATTTCCGGTTTAACGCCCATCTCGGCCAGCAACATCGACAACGCTTTGAGCTTACGATACGCCGCAATCAAAAACGGCAGCGACAGGAGCAAGGCAAGGCCCCAGATCATGCCTTTTTGCCAGCTCGGCTCCAGGATCCAGCCCTGTAGGTAACGCGCGATTCGCGGGGCGAAAAAGCCGCCGGCAAAGAAAATAGCGATCACCAGGGCCAAATTGACGCCCACCTGCAGCAAGATCTTGCGGATCATCGCCGCGAGCAAAGCCCCCTCGCCTTGCGGCTGAATGCTGCGCAGCCATTCCCCATACAACCCAAACACCCGTGACACACGCCCCGGCACCACGTGCGACAGCTTGAGCGAGAGCGGGTCTGCGGCGCGAATCAGGTAAGGCGTCATCAAGGTAGTCAGTACCGATACCGCGACCGCTACGGGGTACAGGAAGCTGCTGGTGACCTGCAAGGTCATGCCCAGCGCCGCAATGATGAAAGAGAATTCGCCAATCTGTGAAAGGCCCATCCCGACACGCAGTGAGGTGCGTCCGTCATTACCGGCGATAAAGGCGCCCAGCCCGCACGAAAGCATCTTGCCCAGTACCACCGCGACGGTGATCACCACGATCGGCAGGGCGTACTCCATCAAAATGGCCGGGTCGAGCATCAGCCCGATGGCGACAAAAAAGATCGCGCTGAACAGGTCACGTACTGGCTCGATCAAGCGTTCGATTTTCAGCAACTGACGGGATTCAGCCATGATCGCGCCGATCAGGAAGGCACCCAGCACCATGCTGTATTCCAGCCGGACCACTAGCAGGCAGAAGCCAAAACACAGGCCCAGCACGGTGATCAGGAGCATTTCGTTGCTTTCAAAGCGGGCCACATAGGCCAGCACGCGCGGCACCAGCAAGATGCCGATGACCAGTGCGACGATCATGAACAGCGACAATTTGCCGACCGTCGAAAAGACTTCTTCCGGACTCACACTGCCGCTCACGGCGATGCTCGAGAGCAAGGCAATGATCCCGATGCCCAAGATGTCTTCCACGATCAGCACGCCAAAAATCAGCTGCGCAAAGCGCTCGTTTTTCATCTTCAGGTCGTTAAGCGCTTTCACGATGATGGTGGTCGAAGAAATCGCCAGGATCGCGCCCAGGAACAGCGAGTCCATGGTGTTCCAGTCGAACCAGCGGCCAATTTCGTAGCCGATCCAGATCATCAGCGTAATTTCCATAAACGCTGCGATAAACGCGGTAGCCCCGACCTTGAACAGTTTGCGCAGGCTAAATTCCAGCCCCAGGCAAAACATCAAAAAGATCACCCCGAGTTCGGCCAGGGTCTTGATGGTTTCTTCATCGTGAATCAGGCCAAAAGGCGGGGTGTGCGGGCCGATAATAAAACCTGCCACGATGTAACCCAGCACCACCGGCTGCTTGAACCGGTGGAACAGAATAGTCACCACGCCTGCGACCAGCATGATGACTGCCAAATCCTGGATAAAGCTGATGGCATGCATGGCGTGACGCTCCTTTATAATTTTTGCCCGGCAACAAAACGACAGGCCCAGCTTGACACGCTGCGCATCTCGATTGTTTTAAGTGTAGGAATTGTCCGAACGAAGGACATTTGCACGCTAACAGCGCGACTTCTGGCTGAAAGGCGGTGCAATATATGGAAACAGATACAACAGAGCGTGACGACAGCCAAAGCGACAGCGTCCCGTTATTAACTGTTTCAAAAAATCACAAAGCGTCCGCAGAGATGCCCACTTCACTGCTGCAACACAACCGCGAGCCTGCTGCTATGGAACCCGGAAACTCCCAATTGTCGATGACGGTCTTGATGACCCCGGACATGGCCAACTTCTCTGGCAATGTTCACGGCGGAACCCTGCTCAAGTACCTCGACGAGGTCGCTTACGCCTGCGCGAGCCGCTACGCAGGACGTTATGTGGTCACCTTGTCGGTGGACCAGGTTATTTTCCGTGAGCCGATTCATGTCGGCGAACTAGTGACCTTCCTGGCGTCGGTCAACTACACCGGCAACACCTCGATGGAAGTCGGGATCAAAGTGGTCACCGAAAATATTCGTGAACGTTCAGTGCGCCACACCAACAGCTGCTTCTTCACCATGGTGGCGGTTGATGACGACCGCAAACCGGCGGCAGTACCGCCTTTGCAGCCATTGAACAGCGAAGATAAACGCCGCTTTATCCAGGGCAAGCAACGTCGCCAGATCCGTCAGGAACTGGAACAACGCTATCGCGAATTGAAAGACGAAACGCTGTAAGCCACACCACCCAACCTCTGTAGGAGCGAGCTTGCCTCGCGATCTTTTAAACGATTAAAAAGATCGCGAGACAAGCTCGCTCCTGCACGGCATTGGCGAAAGTGGCAGCCTACAAACTGATCGGCACCGCCTCAAACCGCACACGCGGGTGGGCAATGCGGTCTTGCGCGCGCACCAGTTGCAACTCATAGCTGCTGCAGGCCTGGGTTTCGAGCAGCACTTCATGCACCGCTGCCGCCGCGAATTCAAAGGCCGCCACCAAGCTGTCACCCAACAGCACGCGCGCCAGGAATAACCCGGACGTCAGATCGCCCACGCCCACTGGCTGACGCGGAAAGGCCAGCAGCGGGCGGCGCAGGTGCCAACTGCCCTCGGCAGTCACCAGCAGCATCTCAAAGCTTTCTGCAGGCTTGCCGGGATACGACAAATGCTTCACCAGCACCGCTTTTGGCCCACGCGCCAACAGGCTGCGCGCCATCGCCAGGCAATCGAAGAGTGATTGCGGCGCACGACCACAAAAGCTGTCCAGCTCCAACTGATTAGGGCACAAGAAGTCAGCGACGGCGGCCGCTTCGTCGAGCAGAAAATCACTTACCTCCTGCGGCACGATGCAGCCCTTCTCCGGGTGCCCCATCACCGGGTCACACAGATACAGCGCATGCGGGTTGGTGGCCTTGATGCGGGCCACACCGCGCAGAATCGCCCGCCCTTGTGCTGCGCTGCCCAAGTAGCCCGACAGGACGGCATCGCAGTTGCCCAGCTCGCCAATCGCGGCAATGCCATCAACCAGTGCAGGAATTTGTTCTGGGGCCAACACTTCGCCCGCCCACTGACCATACTGAGTGTGGTTAGAGAACTGCACCGTGTTCAGAGGCCAGACATTCACGCCAACACGCTGCATAGGAAACACAGCTGCGCTGTTGCCGGCATGGCCGAAAACCACGTGGGATTGGATGGCGAGTAAGTGAGGTGTACGTTTCATGCCGGATTCCAGACTGCTAGTGGATTCAAGCCACGCAGTATGCGACTAAACATGACCTGTACGACAGGCTGAAGACACAGTTAAGCTGAACCCAATCTGTTGGAGCGCATTGAATGCTGACCCTGGGAAATATGTTTGTGCTGATGCTGCTGGCAACGGGCGCTGCCTGGCTGTGGCACAACCACGGCCTGCGTGAGCGTGCGCTCGAACGGGTCAAACAGCATTGTCGAAAACTCGATATTGAGTTGCTCGATGACAACGTCGCGCTGAAAAAAATTGGCTTTATCGCTGATGCCAATGGGCAAAAGCGCTTGGCCCGTGTGTATAACTTCGAATTTACGGTCACTGGCGATCAGCGCCATACCGGCACCATCACTCAGTTCGGCGCCCACAGCGCCAAAATTGACCTGCCGCCCTACCCGGTCAGGGCCGAGGAAGAACCTGAGCCAGCGGTCGTGCACAGCGCTCAGGTGATTGAACTCAGCCAATGGCGCCAGGAACACAGCAAGACCCGCCACTGAGCCGCCTCCATAACGCCCGCATCTGTCTGCGCTGCCTCGCGATCTTCTGGTTGTCCAGAAAGACGCGAGCTGAGAGCGCCTGTGGATAACTCCACTGAAACCCTTGATTTAGAAGCCTCGCGCAGATTTTTAAGCGTCAGAACGGCTGCACACAGTTTAAATTGTAGGACAATTTTACCAGCACAAAATCCCCGTAAACACTGGGTTTCAGGCCCTTCTTGGCTCAGCCCTCTACCTTTATCAGGCAACTTTCCAGCCCGGCGCGGAGCACATCCAGGTCTTGCGGCTGCTCAAAGATCAATTCCAGGCGTGAATCCTGGCGCCACTCGCTGGGTTTCCAGGATTGCAGCGAGTTATCCACAGAATTACTCGAAAACCAGCCCTCTGACGCCCTGACAACCAGCTTGGCGCGCCGCCAATCGAGGCTTTTCAGCCACTCTTGCAAGCGACTCACATCAAATTGCCGCGAGGCATGCCAGCGCCACCCCACACTCCAGCCTTCAGGTTGAAGCTGAGCCTGCTGTATAGGGATTCCGGGGTCAGTAAAAATGCTGCCAACCTGAATAATATCCTTATAAATCAACGACTTATCCACAGGATGAATATCTTTCATGTCGGCTGCAGGCAGCGATTTTAAAGGGATTCGCCCATTCTCGACCCACAAAATCGGGCACTTTGGCAGGCCATATGCAATCTGCTCACGTTGCTCTTTTTGCACACTATGAGATTTATTCATGACCAATAAACCGGCACTTTTCAGGGCCGTTTGCTGGGTTTCCGGGAGCGTTTTTCCCTGAGCCATCGCCTGTGCATCGAGCACCATCACGCACGGCTGCAACGCCAAAACACCCAACCAGGGCGCCTCACTGAGCTGTTTTAAAATTTGCGCGGGATGCCCCAACCCCGACGGCTCGATAAACAACCGATCAGGGCGGGCCTTGCGCAAGAGACGGCTCAAACCGATTTGAAACGGCGCACCGTTGACGCAACACACACAACCACCCGCCACTTCGGCAATGGCTATGGCGTCGCTTCCAGCGCCCATCAGGGCCGCATCCAGGCCAATTTGACCGAACTCATTGACCAGTACAGCCCAGCGTTCGTCGGCGGGCTTTTGCGTCATCAAGTGCTGAATCAGGCTGGTTTTGCCGGCACCCAACGGTCCGGCAATTACGTGGGTAGGAATGTTCTGCAACATCATCGCCAGCTTCTGTTTTGATCGAAAGCAGCAATATGCCTCAGGCCAACCAATCCAGGGTCAAAATCAGTCGCCGTTCACCGTCTGCCAAGGCCGGAGAACGATGAATCAACCCCGCGCCCTCGTTGCCTTGCCATTTCTCGCCTTTGAGCAACGCCACATCACCGGTGTTCACCTGCTCAATACGCGATGGCTCGGCGGGTTCTGCCTGAGCCTGACCGAGATGACGACGGTTCATCACGCCTTCCTGCAACCACTGGCTCCCAAGCCCTGCGTACGTGGTAATAAGCCTGACAGGCACATGGTCGACGTGAAACCGCGGGCACATGGCCTTATCCAAGGCCCTGAGACGCAGGCCCACGCGTTTTGCGCCTAATAAACAGGCGTAGGCACTGACCAGCCAGGAAATATCAGCAATGAAGCCCTCATAGCCGTCCAGATCGTTAAATCGGGAGGCCAAGCCCTTGAGGTTGGGCTGGGCATTTTCATCGCCCATCTCAAGCACCAAGGCATCCGCCAGCGGTTCACCGAGCGAGAGCAACAGCTCTGCAAAATGGCTGATGTGCACTGGTAATTGGCGCTGCCAAATAGCCAGATTGACCTCATCGTCGAGGATTCGCGTCATGGTTTCGGGCGTTTGCCCACTAACATGTCCGACCAACGGCCGGATAAGTCGTACAACGTTACTCATGCCGCCACCTCGTCATACCAGTCGCCGAACGGATCATTCAGTTGCTGCCAGCCCTCTACACCAAGGGCCATTTCCTGGTCCGTGAGCAGGCAGGCATCCAGCTCGGCCGAAAGCAGGGCAAAGTCGATGTGCTGACCGATAAACACCAGTTCCTGACGGCAATCGGCAGTCTCCGGCAGCCATTTTTTAAGAATTTCTGCCTTGGTTTCAGCGTCTTGCGGCCATTGCTCACGGGGCACAAAACGCCACCAGCGCCCGGCAAATCCGTAGCGCATCAGACCACCGGCCTGTGACCAGCTGCCCGCTTCCTGGTACTTGCTGGCCAGCCAGAAAAAGCCCTTGGAGCGCAGCAATTTGCCGTTGGTCCAGGGGCGGTCAATAAAGTTAAAAAAACGCTCGGGATGAAACGGACGGCGCGCGCGATAGGCCGTGGATGCAATGCCGTATTCCTCAGTTTCAGGCACGTGTTCACCGCGCAATTCTTGCAGCCAACCCGGCGCTTGAGCTGCGCGTTCAAAGTCAAAACGGCCGGTATCAAGGATCTTTTTCAGCGGAATTTCACCCATCACCATCGGGATGATTTCGGCGTGTGCATTCAAACGCTCAAGAATGGCGATTAATTCCTGGCGCTCGACACTGCTGATCAGGTCAATTTTGCTGATCAAAATCACATCAGCGAATTCGATTTGCTCAATCAGCAGGTCAGTGATTGAGCGCTCATCGTCCTCGCCCAAGGTCTCACCACGGGATGCCAGGCTTTCTGCGGCTTGATAGTCATGCAGAAAATTCAGGCCATCGACCACCGTCACCATCGTATCCAGGCGGGCGATATCGGCCAGGCTTTGGCCCGACTCATCGCGGAAGGTAAAGGTTTCAGCCACTGGCAACGGCTCTGAAATGCCCGTGGATTCGATCAATAAATAGTCAAAGCGGCCGTCATTGGCCAACTTGCTGACCTCTTCCAGCAGGTCCTCACGCAAGGTGCAGCAGATGCAGCCATTGCTCATTTCGACCAATTTTTCTTCGGCTCGGTTCAGGCTGACGTCTCGCTGAACTTCGCCACCATCAATGTTGATTTCACTCATGTCATTGACGATGACCGCCACGCGCAAATCCTCGCGGTTTCGCAAAATGTAATTCAACAGGGTGCTTTTTCCTGCACCGAGAAAACCAGACAACACGGTCACTGGTAGACGTTTACGCATGGGACTTCCTCATCAGGGTTGGCAGGTCAAAGCGCCCGCTTGAAGACTGACCCTATTCGGGCCTGCCGATAATGATACATTATAACAATACAAAGCATCAGAATTGTTATCTTGTAACACTCAGCCCAACCTCCCGATGGAAGACCTTTATGAATGCTTTAACCCTTCCCGACATTGCTTCACAAAACGCCCGACAAATTGTTCCACTGGATTGGGTCGGGATGTGTGGCATTGCCTTGCCGATTGTTATTGAAGGTCAGCGGCTCACGGCAACAGCCGACGCCGGCGTGAGTCTGGACGACGGCGAGGCGCGTGGCATTCATATGTCACGACTTTATTTAGCGCTCGAAATGCTCGAGTCGCAGGACCTGAACCCGCTACTTTTGAAAAAAATTTTGCAGCAATTTCTCGACAGTCACGATGATTTATCGATCTGTGCCTACCTGCGAATCCACACCCAGATGCTGTTAAAACGTCCGGCATTGGTCAGCCCACTGAGTGGTTGGAAGACCTACCCGGTGAGCATCGATGCGTCTCTGAAAAACGGAATGTTCCACGTGGAACTAAAAATTGAAGTGAACTACTCATCGACTTGCCCCTGCTCGGCGGCCTTGGCTCGCCAACTTATCCAGCAGCAATTCGTGAATGACTTCGCCAACAAGCCGTTAGAACACGCCGATGTTTTAGCCTGGCTAGGCAGTTCGCAAGGCATTGTGGCGACGCCTCACAGCCAAAGAAGTACGGCGATTTTGCAAACACTGCTCAGCAGCGATCAGCGAGCCCTGCCGATCGAAGTGATCATTGATGAGGCCGAAGCGGCGCTGGGCACCGCCGTACAGACCGCTGTGAAACGTGCTGACGAACAAGCCTTCGCCTTGGCCAATGGGCAGAACTTGATGTTTTGTGAGGACGCGGCGCGGCGGTTGAATGTGGCACTGAAGACAGTGCCAGGGGTGCAGGGTTTTAATCTGAAGGTTGTTCACGCTGAAAGTCTGCACAGCCATGACGCTGTGGCAGAGAGTCGCTGGAACTGGAAAGCGCATTAAACCAATGGAGGGGTCGCGCCGCGTGGAACACGTTGCGCGGCCCCTCTGAATTACGTGCGGGGTTTAACGGCGCCGCAGTTTTGCCCCAGCCACACAGCACGCGTGTCCATGCTGCCTTTTTGCGCAACGCCCGTTGCATTGAATGAGCCGATCACCGCGGTGGTGAACTCACGGTCACTGGCAAATGTGGCGACTCCTGCCCCCTGAGCATTTGGGCAACTAAAGCGAAACTTCCACTGATTTCCACTACGCTCAGTGATCTGCTGATTGCACCCGGACTTGGGATCAGCCAGCGGAATATCATCCGACTGCACCTGTTCGGGTGTCAGGCATACACGGATACCTTTACCGCCCAGGGTGACGCCTTGGCTTTCCAGCTGAGCTTTCATCTCCGGGGTCATCATGTTCTGAAACTGTCCTAACATTACCTGCAGGTCTGGCAACTGTTGGCCGTCTACCTGCATATTGCTCGAGGTCACTTCCCACAGACCCGGTTGCAGCATTTGCGCTTGGGCCACAGGGATCGAAAAACCACACGCTAGAAACACCCCTAGCAGACGAACATTCATTAAGTCACTCCTATGGAATTGTCAGCGTTAGACGCCGAATGATCGCGAGTGTTGCACTCGAAGCTGAATAGCACATTCGCATCAGAACACGGTCTGTTGTACTTAGGGTTGGACATTGAGGAGTAAGGATACGCATGGATTTTTTAGGCCCGCACGTCATTGGATACCTGATATTACTGCTCCACAGTTTAGGCTTGATTGCCGCCGTGCACGCAGTGTTAACCGTCAGAACAGCACAAGGCGCCATTGCCTGGGCCATGTCATTGTTCTTTATTCCCTACGTGACGCTCATCCCGTATCTGATCTTTGGCCGCAGCACCTTTGACGATTACATCAAAGCTCGCCGCGAAGCCAATCAGGAAATGCGTGAAGCCATCAGTGACTTGAACTGGCGCCCCTGGGTGGAAGAAGCCCTCACCGCTCGGAACTCCAAAGCATACGGTTCGTTGCGCGCCATGCCTCGATTGGGGCGAATGCCGTGCCTGGCGAATAACAGCGTGCGTTTGTTGATCAACGGTACTGCCACCTTTGACGCGATCTTCAAAGCCATTCGCGCTGCTGAAAAAGTTGTACTGGTGCAGTTCTTCATCATTCACGACGACGACCTCGGCAAGAAGCTACAGACACTCTTGCTGGAAAAAGCCGCCGAAGGCGTCGCGGTGTATGTGCTGTACGACAGCATCGGTAGCCACGCCTTGCCCAAAAGTTATGGCGAAACACTGCGTGCCGGTGGCGTGCAAACCTACGCTTTCGCCACACGCGGCAGCTGGATCAGCCGCTTCCAGATCAACTTCCGCAACCACCGTAAAGTGGTGGTCGTAGACGGCCTGCTGGGTTTTGTTGGCGGGCATAACGTGGGCGATGAATACCTAGGCGCCAAGCCTCCGCTCTCGCCATGGCGAGACACCCACGTCGAAGTTAGCGGCCCGGTGGTGGCCTGCTTGCAGGAATCGTTTGCTGAAGACTGGTTCTGGGCATCGCGGCAATTGCCGCCGTTGATCCTGCCCAAGAGTTACCCCGAGACGGGCGTGCTCTGCCAATTCATGGCCAGCGGCCCGGCCGATCCTTACGAAACCTGCTCGCTGTTTTTCGTCGAAGCCATTCATGCCGCCAATGAACGGGTGTGGATCACCAGCCCCTACTTTGTGCCAGACGAAGCGGTGTTCTCCGCCTTGCGCCTCGCCGTGTTGCGCGGCGTGGATGTGCGCATCCTGATACCGTCGCGCCCCGACCATAAAATCGTCTTCGCAGCGTCCAGCCTGTATGCCTTCGAAGCGGTTCGCGCAGGGGTGCGGGTGTTCCGTTACCAGCCCGGTTTTATCCACCAGAAAGCCGTGCTGGTAGACAACGAGATCAGCGCAATTGGCAGCGCCAACATGGACAACCGCTCGTTCCGTCTTAACTTCGAAGTGATGCTGCTGACGGTAGACCAGGCGTTCGCCGCCGACGTGGAACACATGCTCATGGACGACTTCGCGTTGAGCCGCGAAATCACCAGTGAAGACATCAAGTCGACTCACCGCCTGCAGCAACTGGGTATGCGTGTGGCGCGTCTGGTTTCACCGGTTTTATAAGGGCACGTAAGACATGTCTGAACCTGCGATCGGCCATGTCCGAAAAGCCTCCCGCGTTGAGACAGTCTCTTAGCCTCTCCTTAAGCTGCGTAGCTCGGTGCAATGCCGAGCTACTCACTATAAGGATCAACACTCATGAAATTTTCGCTGATGGGTTTGCTGTTCAGCATCACGTCGCTGGCTCAGGCTGAAACCACCCCGCCGCCCGTCGTCCCCGCCATTACCGTCGAGTTCGGCAAGCCAACGTACATTCATCGATTGCACTACAAGAAGATGTACAGCGAAAAGCCTTTTGAAGAAGCCATCCTGTACTACTACGACAATGGCTTGTACAAGATCATTTCCCCAGGCGAAAACCACTACGGCGCCTATGTGGTTGAAGGGGCGTTTACCGATGAGGAATACAAGATCAGCTACATCTCCTTGCCCTCAACTGACTGGGGTGGAAACGTAGCGCGTCATGATCTTGTGTTTAAAAAGAAGGGGCTGACCTTCGAACAGAAAGCCGTGGCACAGGTGGATCAAAACATCCCACTGCAACATGGGCTTTACCTCCAGGAAATAAACCCTGAAGTAAGCCCTGTTGCAATTACGTGGGACTCACACGGTCAGCGATAAATATCCGCGCGTGTCGGTGGCAATTCAATGGAGCCATCGGCATGCGGTTTGGTCGCCAGGATCTGATCGATGTTGATCCAGCCATGGGCAAACGCGTAGGCACAACCTGCCAGGTACAGGCGCCAGATACGCAGGGTTTTTTCCGGGACCATTTTCGCAGCGGCTTCCAGATTGTTTTCCAGACGCTGACTCCAATGATCCAGCGTACGCGCGTAATGCAGACGCAAGCTTTCGACGTCGACCACTTCCAACCCTGCTTCGCTGATCTCGGCGGTGATCATCGACAGGTGCGGCAACTCACCGTTCGGGAACACATAGCGGTCGATAAAATCACCGGCCCCACGACCAACCGGACGGCCATCAGTGTGCTTGGCGGTAATACCGTGGTTCATCACCAGGCCGCCTTCACGCACCGCGTTGAACAGGATGTTGCAGTACTCATTGAGGTTGGCGTGCCCCACGTGCTCAAACATCCCCACACTGACGATTTTGTCGAAGCGGCCGTCTTGCGGCAGATCGCGATAGTCGAGCAGTTGCAGGTCGACCTTGTCTTGCAGGCCCTCGGCCTTGACGCGTTCACGGCCCAACGCCAGTTGCTCTTTGCTCAGGGTAATGCCGAAAACTTTGACGCCGTACTCGCGTGCGGCAAAACGCGCCAACCCGCCCCAGCCACAACCAACGTCGAGCAAATACTCACCCGGCTTCAGGCGCAACTTGCGGCACAGCAGGCGAAACTTGGCTATCTGAGCTTCATCAAGGGTCTCTTCGCCGGTCTCGAAATAGCCACACGAATAGGCCATGTCCTTATCAAGCCACAGCTGATAAAAATCATTGGACAGGTCGTAGTGGTAAGAGATGGAAGCGGCGTCGATTTCTTTGTCGTGGTGAATACGCGTAGGTCGAGTGTCCTCTTCCTCCACCAGCGCTTGGCTCAACTCATCACACACACGAATCACTTCTTTGACGGAGCCTTCCAGCTCAAGCTTCCCCTCAACAAAAGCGGTGCCCAACAGATCAAGGCTGGGGTGGGTAAACTCGGCAACCAATTGCGGGTCTTTGACCACAATCGTGACACTAGGCTTTGGCCCTAGATCGAATTGGTTTCCATCCCAAAGTTTAAGGCGTAATGGAAGATGAAGTTTCTGTAAAGCCGGTGGCAGTTGCGCGAGCATCAGTAAGTCCTCCTTCAATTCAGACATCGAAACTATAGGGTAGTCGATTAACCGAAACTGTCAGCTCAGTGAGCTGACAGCCAGAAGCCAGAGCGTGCGTGATGCATTTTCAGACCCTTACTGCGGCGTTTCTGACGCCACCAACGGCTCATGAAAACGAAGCAAACGTCCAGCATTCCCCAACACCAATAACGTACTCAAGTTGTGCAGCAGCGCGGCAATCATGGCGCCAGCCGCCCCTAACCAACCAAATGCAGCGGCGGCAACAATCGCCAGTGTCCAGCCCAGCCCGATGACCACATTGACCTGCAGGGTGTGCCGGCATTCACGGCTCAGTCGTACACACGTTCCCAAACGCCGCAAGTCACTGCCGATCAACACGATGTCGGATGACGCCAGGGCAATGTCCGCACCGCCCGCCCCCATCGCAACACCCACCACGCCGGCTTTAAGTGCCAGCGAATCGTTGATCCCGTCACCGACCACCATGGGCCTGAAGCCACTGTCGATTTCGCCCAGTACACGCTTCAATTTATCTTCGGGCAAGGCTTGGGCTTGTACTTCACTGATGCCCACCGCCTGCGCCAAATGGTCCGCCACACTTTGCCGGTCACCCGTCAGCAAGACCTGACGCCCCAGCCCCAGCTCGCGCAATTCGCGCAGCGCCTGTTGGGCTTCGGGCTTAACGCTGTCTGCCAACAATAACCAGCCAAGAAACTGTGTGTCCAATGAAAGACCTGCAATAGGGCCATCATGGTCCGGCACCGGGGTTGTGGTAATAGTCAATTGGTCGAATAACTCCGGCCGCCCCAACGCCGCTTCGCCCTGTGCGGTTCTGGCCACGACGCCCAAACCCTGGCGCTCGCGCACATCCTCCAGCGTCAGCAATTGGTCATGGCTGACCAGCCCGGCCAACGCCCGGCTCACCGGATGGCTGCTGGCAGCGCCCAAACTGGCGGCCAGTTGCAGCAACGTCTGATGCTCCGTGAGCGGTGTGTCGATGGCTTGCAGGCGCAACGTGCCGTAGGTCAGGGTGCCGGTTTTATCCACCACCAGGGAGGTCAAATCTGCCAGTTCTTCAAGGAACGCCGAGCTGCGAATCAAGATCCCGTGACGCGCCGCCACGGCGATCCCGGCAATGGCGGTGGCCGGTGCAGACAGCACCAACGCGCATGGGCACGCCGCCACCAACACCGCGAGCATGGCTTGGGCATCGTTGGTGATAAACCAGGTCACGGCGGCAATCATCAACACCAGCACCATGTACCCGCCCGCATAGCGTTCAAGCAAACGGGTGATCGGCGGCTTGGCGCGTTCGGCGTTTTGCATCAGGGCAATGACTTTGCCCAGCGTCGACTCTTCACCGGTGCGTGTCACCTCAACGCGCAGCAGGCCGTCCAGGTTGATCGCCCCCCCGTAAATGGGCATGCCCACGCTGACTTCCAGCGGTACCGATTCCCCGGTGATCGACGCCGTGTCGAGGCTGGCCTGGCCCGCCAACACCACACCATCGGCCGGCACACGATCCCCGGCGCGCACTTCAACCTGGTCCCCGGTCTTGAGCGTGCTGTTGTCGACCTCCAGCAAACGGCCGTCGGCCTGAAATAACCGCGCCTGGCTGCGGGTCAGTTTGCCCAGCGCATGAATGGCTTCTTGCGAACCGATCACGCTGCGCTCTTCCAGCACGTGGCCAAAAATCATGATGATCGGCAACAGTGCAGCGGTCAGCAAATCGCCGGTGGCCCACGCGCCCAACATCGCCAGGGCGATCAGTTGATCGGTGATGCCGTGCAGGCTCGGATAACGCAGGCTGTACCACGCCGAACGCATTACCGGCACCGCCACCAACAACGAGGCAAACCCCAATAACAATTGGCTGGTGCCCACTTGCAGGGGCATGAACCAGCGCCACACCAGCCCCAAGGCCAGCAACCCCAGCGCCAACATCGCCAGCGTCAGTTGCCGCGCAGCGCTGCGTTGCTCGGCGCTGCTCAGCATGCTGACCACGGGTTGCGTTGCAGACGTACTCATTGTTCGGCTCCCTGAATAATCAGACGGGAATCATCTTTAGGATCAACGGTGGTCACAGAGCCCGCCTGCCCGAGAATTTTTGGCACCCGCTCGCGGTATAAACGCAGCAACAAACCAGGGTCATTACCGGCCTGTTGTACCTTGGCCAAATTGACGATGGCCGCCGTGTCCGATTGCGCCAAGGCCAATCGTTCGCTGGCTTGGGCGTGAGCTTGCTCAACCGTACGGTCGGCTTCCTGGGTGGCGTTCTGGGTCGTTTTAGCGGCATCGTTGCGCGCGTTGGCCACGGCTTTATCGGCTTGCTGGCTGGCCGTCAGCACCGCGTTAAACGCGTTGACGGCCGGGCCCGGCAAACTCGATTGCACATCGACCCGCACTACCTCCAGACCAATGCCCTGCCCCGTTGCCGTCAGCGCCGCCAGTTGCTGATTGATGCCTTGCACCAAATCACCGCGCAAACGCTCACGCCGTTCCGCCGACTGTTTATCGCTGCCGAGCAGCTCCGGGCGCGCCACCAAAATAGTGTCCAGATCCCGCGCGGCAGTCAGCGCCACCGCGCTGCGGGTGACCACACGATCCAGCGCAGGCAACACATGCTCTGCTTGCAGCACGTAGGCATAAGGGTCGGTGACGTTGTAAAACACCCGCACATCCAGTTGCACAACGCCCGCATCACCGGTCAGCAAATACCCTGAGCCGGCCAGGGCATCGTTGATGGGCGTGGCAAAAGTGGCCACCCGATCCGCCTGCAGAGCGCTGTCCGAGCGCAGCAGGTTTTCGATCCGACGCTCACTCACGCGGTCGGCGGCAGGCACAATCACCACTTGTTCAAAAGGCCGCGGCCAGGCCAACAGCAAGCCGGCATTCTGGATGCGGTCCAGCGCACCAAAGCGCAACACCACTGCGCGGTTCTGCGGATCGATCTGCCGCACATTCGACACACCCCACGCCACGGCGGCGAACACCGTCACGGCATACAAGCCCAAAAACGCTAAACGCCCCGCTTGTTGCCACGGGCTGCTGACACGTGGCGTGTCTTCAGATGAGCCACTCATGGATGCGACCCAGCCTTGTTATCCATGGACGGCGGCCCATCGACCAACACCCGGAACGGCGCCGCATCGGTGCGCAAAATCACTTTGGTGCCGGGGTTAACCATGGTCCCCAACGTGTCGAGCGAGCGCAGCATGTTGTACAGCTCTGGCGAACTGGCGTACGCCTGACCATAAATTTTCGCCGCCTCGACCCGCGACTGCGCTTCGATGTCCGCTGCTTTCACACTGGCATCGGCCTGCAGAATGCGCGCATCGCGCTCGGCCGCCGAACGGATTTGTGCCGCTTCGCGCTTGCCCACCGCAGTGCGTTCAGTGGCGATGGTTTCACGCTCGGCGCGCATGCGATCGACCGTGGCGGTGAGCGTGACCGAAGGCAACGTCAGCCGCTCAACCCCTACTTGCAACACACGCACGCCATAGGTGCTGAGCAATTGCTGTTCGATTTGCTGGCGCAGTTGCGCTTCGAAGTCGGCAATTTTGACTTGGCTGGCATCGGTGTTGACCAAACTGGACAGATCAAAACTGGCGGCTGTGGTTTCCAGCGCCGAGCCGACAAAGGTCCGAATTTGCCGGGCGGCTTCATCGGGCTGGTTTTGTACCGCGCGCATAAAACGCTGTACGTTCTCGGCATCGCCCTGCACCTGCCAGGCCACGTAGGCCTGCACGATAATGCGCAGGCCGTCGCGGGTGCCGACGTCTTGCAGACCGCTTGAGGTGGTGCGCAAACGCAGGTCTACCGGCACGCTGACTTCAAACGGTGCGGGCCAGCGCCAGCTCAACCCAGGCTCCAGCAGCACCCGCGCCGGGTTACCGAAACGGGTGATAACAGTGGCTTCGCCGGAACGCACCTGCACCAGGCTGGCGGCTGCCACGGCAAATAAAACCAGCAAAGCGGCCCAGCCCATGCGCCGCCATGGGAACGGGCTCGGCTCATGTTCGTCACCATGATGGTGGTGATGATGGCCGTGATGCGCGTGGCCGTGGTGGTGGCCGCCGTGCGCGTGATGATCGTGTGAGTGGCTCAAAACAAAGCTCCTTACTGAACAGCTTTACGCGGCGCGACAGGATCGGCCGGCAGCGTGAAAGAACGCAGATCGAGGGTCGGCGCGTTGCCGTTGCCCCCAAGGCGGTGGTCGAGAATCAAAAGTTTGGCGTTGTTCATGCCTTGGCTGAGCTGGCTCAAATACTGCTCAAGAACAAAGGCGTGACCGGCCTCGCGGTAGGCTTTTTGTTCGGCGCCAAAACGCAGGTCTGAAGTCTGCGCCGTCGCGTTCACTTCACGCGCCGAAGCATTGGCCTGGTCCAGCGCCATGCTGGCCTGCAATTGCGCGACGTTGGCTTGCTCGCTGGCCGCGCCACGCTCGCGGGCAATCAAGGCCTGGGCGCTGATTTGTGCCGCCTGAACGGCGTGATACGCATTGGCCGCCCCGGCAGGCGGATGGATAGCCTCGACCACCGTGGCCAGAATCTCGACGCCGCTGCCCAGCGAATCCAGATCGGCCTGCACGGCACGGCCAATGTCACTGGCCAACTCGGTACGTTGTTCGCCGAGCAAATCATCGAGGGTGCGCGAGGCAAAGTCGTGCACCAGAATGCGGCTCGCGGTACTGCGAATCAGCGTCGGCACATCGGCACTGTGGTACGTCGCGGCAATCGCGGCTTGATCGCTCAAGCCGATGCGGTACACAAAACGCACGTCCATGTTCACGATCTGAAAGCCCTGCTTGTCACCGCCACCGCTGGCAATGACCTGGGATTTGTCATTCACATGCGTCGCGTCCCACAAGCGGTTGGCCGTCAACGGTGGCAAGCCGTCAGCCGACGCCAGCACAGGGTCCGCCGCCGACTCGGTGCTGGTCGCCAGCTCATGCACTACCCCGTTTTCGACCATCAGCACCCGGCCCAACGGCCAAGGCAGCCCTGCGTGCAAACCCGGCCCGAACACTTCAACCGGCTTGCCAAAACGTTCGTAAATGCCGCGTCCTTGCAACGGGACTTCATTCACACCGCTGAGTATCCAGCCCACCGCGACGATCACCGCCAGCACCGGCAGGAACGCTTTGCGCATGTAGCTGAACGCCCAGATTTGCCGCAGGTCGATGCCAAACCGGTTATGCAATTCGTGCTGCAGCGCCAGCAGCGGTTGCGGTGGCCAGCGCAGCATCCCGGCAATAAAACTCTGCGCGATCATGCGCGGTTCAAGCCGATCGCGGCGTGGGCTGAAAATCGCCGCCACGGCCCGAAGGATTAACTCAATCGCCACCGCCGCGGGCAGCACGCCCAGCAATACTGCAAGGCGAGCGGGCCATTCGGCCTCGGCGCTGCTGAACAGCAGACATAGCGCACTGAGCAAAAAAGTCAGGATCGGCACACGCACCAGCGGTGCCAGTAAGCGGGCTTCCGGCCAGCGTGCTTCGGGTTGCTGCGCCAGGTAGCGTTCGAACACCAGCAATACAAACGCCAGCAACACCGCCACTCCGGCGGCCACTCGCCCGCCCGTGCCTAAATCGGCACCGGCCAGCGACACGTCCCAACTGTGCTGCACACACCACACGGCCAGGCCGCCGACGCCCGCCAGCCAAAAGACCGGCGCACCGATCGAGGCCAAAAACCGATGCGACCCGCGACTCAACCTTTGGCAAAAACGCTCGTAGGCACTGAGCGGCTCGGCGGGCTGTTCTTCGATCAATTCAGGTGCAGGATTGAGCGCTGCCTTGCGCCAGTCCGCCACCCAAAACGCCGATTGCGCCCCTGCCGCCACCACTAACAACGCAGCGACGTTGTTATTGAGCAGTGCAGGCCACAACGAACTCGGGGCAAACAGACCAATAAAAAAACCGACCGTCCAGAGCATGATTGCCAGGGCGGCCAGTCCAACGCCTAACTGAAAAAGTTGACGCGCCTGAACGGTGGCACTTTGAAAACGAGACAAAGACTCAAGGCCACCCTCCTCGGCATCTAAATCGACACGCATGGAAGCTCCACTGTTTGATGAATATAGTTACGATATAACAAACAATGTGAAACTTCTGCGGGCGACCAGCGATCTTCATCTTGGCGCGAAGTCGGGGATAAACAGTCCGAAACGTGGGCCGTTTTTGAAAGCGGTTAAACCGGTAAATGATTGAGCGGCAGGACAGCTGGCGCCTTGACCGTCTGGATCGCAAAGTTACTGCGAATATCACTGACACCCGGCAACTTGAGCAACACGCCGGTTAAAAATCGCTCATACCCGCGTAAGTCTGGCACCACAACCTGCAATAAAAAATCAGATTCTCCTGACACCAAAAAAGCCGAAATCACTTCTGGCAATGCCGTTACAGCGACACGAAACGCCTCCGCCTCATCTTCGTGATGGCGTTCAACCTTGATCCCGATAAACACCGTCAATCCCAAACCGACCTCATCGCGATCCAGATTGGCCTGATATCCGCGAATCACCCCCGCCTCTTCCAGCAACCGAACCCGACGCAAACACGGCGACGCAGACAGGCCAATTTCGTCGGCCAGGTCCACATTGCTCAAGCGCCCATCACGCTGCAAGGCGTCGAGAATGCGCCGGTCAAAAGCATCCAATTTTATTTTTGGCATATTCAAATTCTTTTGATGATCAAAAAGGTGGTTTCTGCCAAGACTAGACCTTCTTGAGGCTGAATACGCAACCACCTGCGCGTGCCTTCCCCCCTAAAATCGTGGCTCACCTGCTATCGAGATGGGTCGCCATGGGGATGTTTCTGATTGCGCTGGTTGTGATTTACCTGATGCCCGGGCCGGACATGATATTGCTGCTGCAAACCGGTGCCCGACATGGGCGCGCATTGGCCCTCAGCACCGCGTTGGGCTTGGGCATTGCCCGGGCCTGCCATGTTTTTCTGGCCGCGGTGGGCTTGGCTGCACTGTTTAAAACAGCGCCCTGGACCTTTGATGGCGTGCGTTTGATCGGCGCAGCTTATTTAGTGTGGCTGGGCGTGCGCATGCTCAAACCCGGCATGCTCACCCACTTGACCCTCGCCACGGGCGTGGTCAAAGAACCTGAATTGACTTGGGCTGGCGCGCTGCGACGTGGCGTGTTGACCAACCTGCTCAACCCCAAGGCCTTGCTATTTTGCTCGGTGCTGCTGCCGCAATTTATCGACAACCAGGCAGGCACCGTGGGCGCACAGTTTTTTGGCTTGGGCGTGGTACTGGTGATCGTCGGCCTGATGTTTGACAGCCTTTACGCCATGGCCGGGGCCTCGTTGGGTCAATGGCTCAACAACAGCCCCCGGGCACAGCGTGTTCAACAGTGGTTATTTGGCAGCCTGTTGATCGGTTTCGCCTTGCGCCTGGCGTTCGTTCAACAGGCCTGAGCCGCAGGTCTACGGCTGCGGGTGGGCAATCAAGTGCTTGGCCAGCGCCTCGAATGCCGGGATGGTCACCGGGTCGTTTGCCGCGTTGCCGGCAATCGGATTGGACGCATAGCGCACGATCACCATCTCGGCTTTAGGGTCGATGTAGGTGCGCTGCCCATACACACCGCGTGCCATAAAGGCGCCATCGGCGTTGTGCGTCACCCACCACATGTCGCGATAACTGCCACCTTTGAGCAGGTCATAACCGGCCTTGGCAAACGCGGCTTTATCACCACCTGCGCGAATATCATCCACCACGGCCTTGGGCACGATTTGCTCGCCCAGGTACTGGCCGTTATTGCGGATCATCTCGCCAAACCGCGCCATGTCCCGCAGCCCGGTGTTCAACCCGCCACCGGCAAACGGCGTACCGATGGAGTCCACAGAGAAGTACGCATCCTGTTCGGCACCCAGACGCTGCCAGATTTTTTCTGACAACAGTTGTGCCACGTTTTTGCCGGTGACCCGGGCAATCACCCAGCCCAGCACATCGGTGTTCACCGTTTTATAGGCGAAGGCTTTACCGTGTTCACCCTCGGGTTGCACGGTCTGCAAGTACTCCATGTACGTTTGCGGGCCGGTGTAATCCTTGGGCTTGGGCAGCGGGTTACCCGCCTGTGCGTGCTTCCAGACTTCGGCGTTAGGGTCGGCATAGTCTTCGCTGAATTTAAGTCCGGTGGTCATGTCCAGCACCTGGCGCAACGTCGCGCTGCCAAAGGCGGACTTGGCCAACTCGGGCACGTAATCCGCTACTTTTTTATTGGGATCCAGAGTGCCATCGGCCACCAGCATGGCGCCCATCGTGCCCACCACCGATTTGGTCATGGACATGGCGGCATGCTGGCCTTGGGGGCTCAACACGCCGAAATACCGCTCATAGACAATTTTGCCGCGGTGCAGCACCACAATGCCGTCGGTGTAATTGGCCGCCAGCGACTGCTCCCAGGTCATCGCTTTTTGCCCACCTAGGGGCGTAAACGTCAGGGCGTCGATATCGCTGCGCAACGCCTGCGCCAACGGCACGGGCGCACCCAAGCCACGGGACACATTGGTGGTAGGCATCAGTTGGCGGAAGTTGGAAACGCTCCAGCGCATGGCCGGAAACTTGAAATAACTGCCATCGGCAAACCGCACAATCCGGTCAGGCGGCGGAGGCGCACCAACCATCCAGCCCAGGGTCTTGGGGTCACTGGCGGCGGCATCGGGGTAAGTTGTTTTATCGCCCGCACAGGCGATGGACGCCGCCAGACAAGACAGCAAGAACACCACGCTTGTGCGTGCGGGTTTGAACAAATGCTTAAGCATACAAACGCCTCAATAAAGGAACGAGACCCGGCCAAGCGCTGAGTTGATTGTTCCATTACCAACCCATAGCCGCGCACTACCCTGCGGTATGAGAGGTTAGCTTGTATAGCTTCATGTGGCAGTGAACCTGCCTCTGTGGGAGCGGGCTTGCTCGCGATGGTCGTTAACGATGGCGCGTATCCGCTGAGCCCATGAGGCACCCTGAAGACCATCGCGAGCAAGCCCGCTCCCACGCATTCCCGATTAGTCCTGCAACGACGCGTGCGCCTGTTCCAGGAAGCTCGCATCAGCCCAGTCGGTTACACGGAAGTCGCCTTTGATGTAGCCGTGCTCGCGCAAGAATGTCTTTTTCAACTCCAGTGCAGCGAGGTTTTGCGCCGACAGTTGTGGCACAAAATCACGCCCGTGCAGGGCCGCACGTACCAGCGCCGGGTCACTGTTGAAGGTCACTCGGGTGAACAGTTCAGCGGCAGCGTCCGGGTTGGCATTGATCCAGCGACCAGCCCGAATCGCGGCGCGCAAGAAGGCCACCACCAGTTCAGGATGCTGGCGCGCGAAGTCAGTATTGACCGCAGTGGTGTACGGCCCGTTGGAGATTTTCAGGGTCCAGTCGGTGTAGCGCTCCAGGTCTTCGATCACCGTGTATTTGCCCGTCGCCACCAGCGATGCTGCGGTGCTGGCCTGTACCAGAATCGCGTCGACGCGGTCATCGGCCAGGGCCTGAATGTCCACAGGCGGCTGACCACGATGAGCCTTGATTTGCGTCCAGAGTTCAACCGGACGCTGCGACGGTTGCAGGAAGCTTGGGTCATCGTCGTCGGCCAGATCCACCCACTGCACCTGCTCGGCGCTCAACCCGGCCAGTTCCAGCACCAGCAGCAAACCGTGCTGGGCCGTGGCGCGGGCGAAGTCGATCTTGTCGTCGTTCTGGCTTTTGAACAGGCCGATGCGCCGTCCGGCCAGATCCTGTACCCGGCGGATCCCGGAACCCGCACGCACCACCACTTGGCCGGCGCGCTGGCTGGCGGTGGTGGCGATCAGCGTGGTGTCGGTCAGATCAGCCTTGGCCCACAGGGTCGGAATCGCTCCACCATCGCGGAACAGCGGGTTGAACGAGTGACGGTAATGCGGCAACCAGCCGCCATTTTCAGGCAACGAACGCAGGAAGGTGGCCTTGCCACCGGCGCGCTTGAACTCTTCATCCAGCCAACCCAGCTCCACGGCAATATTGGACGCGACCAACACCGGGCAGATGGTGTAGTAGGCCTCTACCGGGTCAGCGACCAGACGCGGTTTTTCATGCAGTACGGTACTCATTGCGACACTCCTTGGGGCAGAGAGGTAGCCTTAGCTACCCAGGGAAATACCTTTGCTGGCCAACAGGCGCTGCCCGTTGCCTCGCAGGATCAACTCGCGCTCGGCTGCCGAAATCGGCGCAGCCAGCACTTGGGCGATACCCGGCGCGATGTCAGGCACCGGGGCATAGTCAGAACCAAACACCAGTTGCTCGGCGCCCAGCACGCGGGTTGCCAGGGCGATGGCCTGGGCACCTCGGCCAGCGGCGCCGGTGTCGAATAACAAGCGCTGATAACGCGGGCTGTGGCCGACCGCATCGAAGTGGCCTGGCACCTGGCTGAGTTCCACCAGGTTGGCGATGATGCCGGCGCCGCCGAGCATGGCGATTTGCACCGTGACGTCGGGGTAGCGGTCCAGCAGGTCGCTGTGGGCCAAGGTGATGGTGGCCGAGGCAAACTGCCAGGCGATGTCCAGCACCCGCCGTGCTTCGATGGCGTCACTGTGCAACAACACCGGCGGCTGGCCCGGCACCTGTGGGTGGGCGTAACCGGTGTGCAAATAAAGATGGCTGCCAAGCTCCTGGGCTTTGGCCAGCAACGGCTCAAAACGGCTGGCGGCGGCCAGGCTGGCGAAGGCATTCACCGGCAATACCGCACCGATCAGCCCCAGCTCTTCATGGGCGCGCTGCAACTCGCCCACCGACCACTGAATGTCCGAGGTCGACAACGCCGCCACGGCGCTGAGCCGCGTGGGGTACTGGCGCACTACGCCCGCCAGTTCATTGTTGTAGTCGCGCCACAGGCCCAACGATTCGCTGGCAGACAACGCAGCGTCGATGCCCAAAGTGGTCGGCCAGGACAGCAATTGATGCGCCACCCCGACCTGATCGAAATGCTCGATGCGCGCGTCCAGATCAAACCAGTGGTTGCCCAGCGCAAACGGTTGGGCCGTGGTGCCAGCGCCGGCGCGATGCAAATGGGGTGCACCATCGGCGCCCGGCAAAAGGCGCGGGCTGCTCTGGCGCTCGCTCAAAAATCGCAGCGAGCTGGGTGAAAACCAATGGCTGTGCAGATCGATCACGCCCTGCACGGGGGCTTGGATTTGGCTCATGGCTCAGGCCTCTTCTGGTGAAAAATGATGGGCAATACCGGCCAGCCCCTGATCGAGATCGGCGATCAAATCGTCCACCGCTTCAAGGCCGACATGAATGCGAAACAGCACGCCCGGCACCTGCCACGGCGTGACCGCCCGCTGCGGTGTCTGGCGGCCAATCAAGCTCTCGAAGCCGCCCCAGCTGGCGCCCATGGCAAACAATTTGAGGCTGTCGAGGAAGGCATTGACCGCCTCGTCGGGCAGCGGCTTGAGCACGAACGCAAACAAGCCTGACGAGCCCAAAAAGTCACGCTTCCAGATCTCATGCCCGGGGCTGCCGGGCAGCGCCGGGTGGCGCACTTCAAGCACCTCGCTGCGTTGCTGCAGCCAGTGCGCCACGCGCAGCGCCGACTGTTGATGCTGACGCAGGCGCACGCCCAAAGTGCGCAGACCGCGCAGGCCCAGATACGCATCGTCGGCGCTGGCGATATAGCCGAGGTCGCGCACCACTGAACGCACCTGGGCATAGAGCGGCTGGGTGGTCACGATGACGCCGAGCATCGCGTCGGAATGGCCCACCAGGTACTTGGTGGCCGCGTGAATGGAGATATCCACACCATGCTCAAAAGCCCGGAAGAACAGCGGCGTGGCCCAGGTGTTGTCCATCAACACCAGCGCGCCGTGGGCATGGGCGGCCCTGGCGATAGCCGGGATGTCCTGGACTTCAAAGGTGGTGGAACCCGGCGCCTCGACAAACACCACTTTGGTGTTGGGCCGCAGTTGGCCGGCGATGTCGGCGCCCAGCTCAGGGTCGAAATAGGTGGTTTCAATGCCATAGCGCGACAGCACGTCGTCGAAGACTTTGCGCGCATGCCAATAACAATTGTCGGTGACCAGCACGTGGTCACCGGCCTTGGCCACAGCCAGCACTGCGCCGGTAATCGCCGCCAGTCCCGACGGCATGATCAGCCCGCGATAGCCGCCTTCCAGCTCGGCCACCGCATCTTCAAACGCTGCGGTGGTGGGGTTGCCGTTGCGCCCGTAAGCATTGCCACGAAACTCCGGATCGGCCGACTTGCGCCGAAATTCGGCGAGCGCCTGGGTGTTTTCCCAGACGTAAGTCGACACGCGATAAACCGGGGTGTTGACCGTGCCCTCGTGGCTCGCCGGATTACGCCCCAAATGGGTCAGCTGGGTGTCGGCCAGCCAATGACTACGCGATTCTCTTGTGGACATCTTCACAGTACTCGTTCGAGGAAACGTTGGGTTCGGGGGTCGGCGGGGCGGCTGAAAATCAACTCGGGGTCGCCCTTTTCGACGATTCGCCCGCCATCGGTGAAATACACCGTGTCGGCGATTTCGCGGGCGAAGCGCATCTCGTGGGTAACGATCAGGCAGGTCATGCCGCTGGCGGCAACATCGCGGATCGTGTTGAGCACTTCCTTGACCGTCTCCGGGTCGAGGGCCGCGGTCACTTCGTCAAACATCATCACGTCGGGGCGCATCGCCAGGCTGCGGGCAATCGCCACGCGCTGCTGCTGGCCGCCGGACAACTGCCCGGGGAAGGCACCCTGTTTGTTTTCCAGACGCACCTTGGCCAGCAGCTCAATGGCGTACGCCTCGGCCTCTTGCCGGGACTGGCCAAGCACTTGAATCGGCGCCAGGGTGATGTTGTCCAGCACGCTGAGGTGCGGGAACAGGTTGTAGCTTTGAAAGATCATGCCGACGTGGCGGCGCAGGCCGGGCACGTCGAGTTGCGGGTCATCGACGCGGATCCCGCAGACCTCGATGCGCCCGCTGTCCACCGGGGTCAAGGCGTTGAGGGTGCGCAGCAGAGTGGACTTGCCCGAGCCGGACGGGCCAATCAGGCAGGCGATTTCCGAGCGCCGAACCGACAGTGAAATGCCCTGCAAAATGGGCTGGTCACCGTAGGATTTGTACACGTCCTCCAACTGGATTTGCAGCGGCTGGCTCATGAGTACAGGCTCCATTTGCGCTCCAGGTACCGTGAGTAACGGGAGATCGGGTAGATGTAGATAAAGAAGGCAACGAACACGTAGAGGTAGGCAGGCAGCAGCAGGTCCGGGCGGGTCTGGCCGGTGAGGCGCAGTTGCAGGCTGGTCATCAGCTCTTCTACGCCCATCAAATTGGCCAGCGAGGTGGCCATGGTCACGGCGCAGTACAGGCTCATCCACGGCGGCACCATGCTGCGCAGGGCCTGGGGCAGAATCACCAAACGCAGGCTTTTGCGCCGGGGCAGCGCCAGCGAGGCGGCGGCTTCCCACTGGGCCACAGGGATCGAACGAATGCCGCCGCGCACGATCTCCGAGACGTAACCGCTGCCCGCCAAACCGAGCCCGAGGGCGGCCTTGAGCCAATCGGGAATCTGCCACCAGCGATCCAGCGCCTGGAACTCAAACGGCAGCAGGTTCATCACCAAAAACACCACCACCAGCCACGGCGCATTGCGCAGTAATTGGGTCAGCAGCACCGCCATCTGGCGTAACCCGCGATGCAGCGAGACCTGCAAGCACCCCAGCAGCGTGCCGAACACTGTCGCTGCCAGCATCGCCACTACGCCCATCAGAATGTTCAGGGCAAAACCGCGGGCCAGCGCGGGCGTCCAGTTCAGCAACAGCGCAATGATGTCGCGATAGACCCAGGCCACCGCCCCCACGCCAACACCCGCCGCCAGCCACAACACGCCCAGCGCGATAAAGCGCGAGGCGTTGAGCGGTGGGCGGATGCGTTGAGACAACAGAGTCAAAGGGCTCATCGGCTGTGATACCCCGGCAGGCGAAAGCGCGCTTCGATCCGCGACATCAGCAAGGCACAGCCACCGAGCAGGATGAAGTACATGAGCAGCAGCACCTGCATCATCTCGGCGACGTTGAAGTTGTCGGTCCAGATGCGGTTACAGGCGTAGAGCAACTCCGGCACTGCGATGGCGTAGGCCACCGAGGTGGACTTGACCGCCTGCGCCAGGCTGTTGCCCAACGCGGGCAAACTGTTGCGCAGCGCCAGCGGCAAGATCAGGTGGCGAAACAGTTTGCGCCCGTGCAAGCCCAGGGCTTGCGCGGCCTCGATGGTCGAGCGCGGCACGGCGTCGATGCTGCCGCGCAGCGCCTCGATCTGGAAGGCGCCCGAGTGCAGCCCGAGCACAATGACTGCCCACTGGAAGTTACCGATCATGCGCACCGCATGGCCGTCGGCGTCTTCGACCATCGGCAACAGCGAACCCAGGCCGAAATAGAAGAAGTACAACTGAGCCAGCAAGGGCGTATTACGAAACAGCTCGACATACGCGGTGACCGCCTGACGCACTGGCCGCCACGGTGAAGACTTCAACGCCACGCCCAGCACGCCGATCACCAGCGACAGCAGCACGCTGGCAATCGCCAGACCCAGAGTGAAACCCAGCCCCAACAGAAAGCGCTGGGCGTCTGTCGGGTCCCAGAGAATACTCAGGTGAAAGCCCTGGCCTTCAAGCCACGGCCGCACATAGCGTTCAATCACTGGCCTGCACTCCCCTGCGCATAACGGGCGTGCTGCTCGGCCACCCAAGGGTTGGCTTCAATGCCGTATTTTTTCTCAAGCTCGATGATCAGCCCCGAGCGATGCCAGCCTTCAACCACTTTGCCGAGCAAGGCTTGCAGCTCAGGTTGGCCCTTGCGCAGGGCGATGCCCCAAGGGGCCGCATCCTGGCTGGGCAATTTGATTTCGTAGTCTTGCCAGTTCGGGTCTTTGGCCAGCTCGCGGTAGAACACGTCATCGGCAAGGGTGCCCAGGCAACGCCCGTCGGCCACGGCTTTGCGCACTTCGGCGTTGCCGGTGTAGGACGCAAAACGTACGCCGTAGCGTTCCTCGTAAGGGCGCACCCAGACGCTGGCAGGGTTGGAGCACAGCACCTTGCCGCGCAGGTCTTCCCAGTGTTCGAGGCGAGTGGTTTTGGGGGCGAAAACCGTGGCCGCCGAGCTGTAGTAACCCGGCTCGACGAAGTCCACTTCCCGGCGACGGCTCGGGGTGTCCAGCAGCGAGGTCACCAACAGTTCACAGCGCCCCTGATTGAGAAACGCCAAGCGGTTGACCGGGGTGACCAACACCAGTTGCAGGCCCAGGTCCTTGCCGGTGGCCTGCTGAAGCTGGTGTTGCAGATCCAGCACCAGGTCGTAGATCAAGCCGCTGTGGTTGCCCTCGGCATCGATGAACTTGAAAGGCGGGAATTCCTCGCCGGTGCAAACGCTCAGGCTGCCACGGGACACCGCCCGCTCCAGCAGCACCTCGGCCTGTGCCACGCTCCAGCCGAGCAGTGCCAACAGGCCAACACTCAGGCGCAGCAGCGTGCGGCGAACGGATAGAAACTCGAGTACAGCGCACACCTGGTGCATGTTGAGGCCCTCGCTAAAGAAGTGAGTGAAGGTGAGTTGGCGAGGGTTAGCCCGCCGCAAGCTCGGCGGGGTCCAGGCGCACGGCCGTGGCATACCCGGCGCGGGCGAGGCGCTCGGCGACCACTTCCACAGGCACGGCGTCGCCGATCAGCACCAGCACGTGATGCGTGTCCGCAGGCAGCCCGGCGGGCAAAACCGCGCCCTCGGCGCTGCTCACAGGCACGGCTGGGGGCAACTCTTCTGGCAATTTCACGTCGTGGTCCACCGCAAAAAAGGCCAGCGGTTTGGTCTGGTGAGCCTCGACAACCTGCGCCAGTGACACCTGCTGTACCCCAAGGCTTAGCGGGCCACGGTTGTTCACGTCGTAGGCTTCGCTGTCCGGGCCACGAAACACCGGCGCGCCACGGTTTTCCGGGCCATCGACGCCGATGCCATAGATGTGCAGGTGAACGGCCAGCTCATCGCCGTCGACCTGGATGGTGTGGTAATCGCCTGCGGGCATGTACAGCACATCGCCCGCAACGATCGAGTGCTCGCCGCGCTTGCGCAGTTTGCCTTTACCCGGCTCCGAGCCATCGTCGATGCGCTCAAACAGCACGTTGTGTTCGTTGCCGGACACCCCGGCAATCAGCGCCCACGACGGGTGCCGATGCGGTGCATTGCTGGCGCGTGCTTTACCCACCAGCACGTACAAAGCGTTACGCCGGTCGGCGTCTTCGCCCAGGCGGTAGAAGCCGCTGGCCAGCTCGCTGCGAAACGGATACTGCTCAGTCGGGAACAATTCGGGCTGTGCGGCGAGATTGCGTAACGCCTCGCGGGCGGCGTCGATCTGCTCGGCGGTGTTGTGCTCGGCGCCCAGGCCTGCGGCCCGTACAGCGTCGAGGGTGTGGCGAACGGCGGTGGCACGTTGATGAATCAAGGACATTACTCAGGCTCCATGCATCACCGTCCGATCGGCTCGGACGGCGCATTGAAAAGGGGGCGTCAGAACTTCACGTTGAGGTTGGCGTAGTAATAAGCGCCTTCGTATCCACCGGGTGACAGCAGCGAGTAAACGGTCCGGCTGTTGGTGTTCAGCCGCTGTTTGTTGACCTTGTCCGGGAAGCTGTCAAAGATGTTGTTGCCACCCACATCCACCCGTACGTTCTTGGTCACCTGGTAGCTGACGCTGGCGTCGGTCACCCATTGGGCGCCGAACGTCTGGTCGTAACCGGGGCGTGGCGGCTTCTGGGCATCGGCCGATTTGAACTCACCAAAACGTGTTTCCGAGATGCGCAGGCCCCAATCGCCATAGCTGTAATGCGCGGTCAGGTTGAGCTTGGAGCTGGGCGCGGCGTCGGTGATCAGGTACTCCGTCTCGCGGTTGACCAACACCGCGTTGGGGTTGATGGCCAGCAACTGCGAAGGCGTTTGCGGCAGCTTGAGAATCTCGGTGTCGTTCCAGTTGTAGCCGCCGCTGAAGGCCAACCGGCCGTATTGCTTGAGGTCGAACACGTAGTTGCCCACCACGTCGACGCCTTTGGTTTTGGTGTCCAGGCCGTTGGTGTAGAAGCTCGCCGCGCTCACGTCATAGCCCAGTGGGTTGAGGAAACCGCCCAGGTTGGTCTGGTTCTCGGACAGGGTGACGCGGTCACGCAACTTGATCTGATAGACATCCACAGTCAGCGATGCATTGGGCAACGGGGTGAACACCGCGCCCAACGAGAAGTTGGTCGACTTCTCGGGCTTGAGGTCCTGGGCGCCAAGCAGACGCGCAACCGGGTGGTCGACCGGGAAGGTACGGCTGTCGTACATCACGCTGCCGTTCCAGGTGCTCTGGGTGTACGAGTGGCCGATCTGCCCAAGGCTAGGGGCACGGAAACCCGTGTTGGCAGTGGCGCGCAACGCAAACATCGGGTTGAACTCATAGCGCGCCGACACCTTGCCGGTGCGGGTCGAACCGAAGTCGGAATATTTTTCGTAGCGTGCCGCTACGCCCATTTGCAGCTTTTCGGTCAGGTTGTTTTCCAGGCTGACATACAGCGCCTTGACGTTGCGGTCGTAGCTGCCGGCATCCCCTGGCTGATAACCGGGGAAGCTCTGTGAGCCGACGCCCGCCCGCACGTCATAACCCGGCGCCGCAGGGCCAAAGCCTGCGTTGGGATTAGGGCCCGGGTCTACACCAGGACCACGGCGCGGCACGTCGGTGAACTCGTACGGCCCACGGGCCCAAGACTGATACTCACCGGCGTTAACGTCATAGTTTTCCTTGCGCCAGGCCGCCCCCGCAGCGAGGGTCACGGGGAAGTCTGTGAGTGACCATTGCAGATCCTTGACGTAGTCGAGGGTCAGGCTGGTCTGGTCGGAGGTATACCCGCCAGCGTGAAAACGGCGCTGGCTGTCGGGGCCAAATGAAGGGTTGATGGAGTTGTTGAGGATGTATTCGATGTCGCTGCGCCCGTAGCTGGCGGCCAAATCGAACTTGCCGATATCGTCATCGCCGAAGCGCGAACCGAAGGTGGCCTCGTAGTCTTCGCTTTTGAGGTCCAGCCACGGCTGGAAGCCTTCCGGGTACACCGACAGCCAGTTACGGCCTTGCTGGTCATACGGGTAGCGATAGGCGTTTTGCGAATGGCTGATGCGGTGCCCGTAGGTGGCGAAGCCATAGAGCTGAACCTGGTCGGTCACGCTGCTCTCGGCGTTAAGCGCCAGGTTGTAATCATCCAGCGCGGGCGAGCCGGTGGCGTATTCGCGGTTGGCCGTGGCTTCGCGCGGGTCGTTGGCATTCCAGAAGTACACGCTGTCATCGGTCTTGCCGCTGGGGTAGGTGCGCTTCTTGTTGCTCCAGTCGCCGCTCAAGGTGAGGAAACCATCGCCCGGCAAGGTGAAGCCTTTCCAGGTCTCGACGTTTTTGCTGAAGCCATCGCCTTTGGTGAACTTGCCCATCGTCGTGTTGACTTCGCCGCCGCTGTCGCGCTCCTTGAGTACGACGTTGATGACCCCGGCAATCGCGTCCGAACCGTATTGCGCCGACGCACCGTCACGCAGTACTTCGACGCGCTCGATGGCGCTGATCGGGATGGTGTTGAGGTCGGCGGCGTTCGAGCCGCGACCAAAAAACGGTTTGTTGTTCACGAAGGCCGAAACGTGCCGGCGCTTGCCGTTGATCAGCACCAGCGTCTGATCAGGCGACAACCCGCGCAAGGCGGCAGCCCGGAAACTCGACAAGCCATCCACGCCGTTGACCAGCGGGTAGTTGAACGACGGCACCAGCGCTTGCAGGGCCTGGCTCAAGTTGGTGAAGCCGGTTTCCTGAATCGCGTTGGCGCTGATGGTGTCGACTGGCGAAGAACTTTGCAGCGCGGTCAGGTCAGTGCGTCGGGTCCCCACCACCACGACTTGATCCAGTTGCGGTGGCACCTGCGCTGCCGAAGGCGCCAGGGCATAAATCACAAAGCTGCCTTGGGCGGTCTGGCGTGCGGCCAGGCCCGAGCCTTCGAGCAACTTGTTCAGGGCTTGCTCCACAGACAGGCTGCCGCGCACCGAACGGCCCTGCTTTCCCGCCACCAATGCCTGGGGCGCCAGCACGTTGGTGCCGGTTTGTTCCGCCAGTTGGTTGAGTGCTTGTTGCAGAGGTTGTGCGGGCAGGTCGATGCTCTGCGCCACGGTGACAGTGTCACCGGCTTGCGGCGCGGCGTAGGCGACACTCCCGAACAGAAGACCACCAGACAGAATCGCAGTACTTAACAGCGTTAATTGAGGTTGAAACATTTATGAGCTCCCTGGCCATCATTTGTGGTCCTCGAAACAAATGACGTCCAGGTCGCAAACAGCCTCAGGTTATAAAACAACAATCGATAAGATCATTTTGATCTTTAGATATGCCCGTGCTCAGGGCGCTTGCCAACCGCGACGGGCCAACTCGGCAGCGCCTGCGGGCAATGCCTGGGCGCCACCCAGTTGTTCGGCGAGCAGTGCCAGGTGGGCGGCATCTTCCAGAGCGACCAGCAAACGCGCAGCCCCCAACACGCCCTTCTCACTCCAGGCGAACGGGCCGTGGTTGGCGAGCAATACCGCTGGCGCAGTGGTGTCGTCACGCAACAAATCGATCACCGGCTGCGAGGCGTAACGCGGGCCCCACTCGCTCACCGGGATCTGCTGGTCTTCACGCAGCAGGCCCAACAGGCCGGAGCTGTAAGGGCGCAACGGGCGGCGGGCAATCGCATGGGCGGTGAGGTACAGCGAGTGGGTGTGGATAACTGACGTGGCCTGTGGACGCTCGCGCAAAATCGCCACGTGCAGCGCTGCGACTTCCTGAAGATTGGCGGACAACGTGCCTTGGTGCGTGCGCAAATCGAAATCCAGCAGGACCGCCGTGCCCGCGTCAGGGCCAGCCAGAGAAGCAATCAACAGCTTCTCTTGATCCTCCACACGCAAGCTGATATTGCCCGCATGGGTCGGCGAAAGGGTTTGCGTATCGATCAGCAATTGCCGCGCTTGGGCGAAGGCTTGCTCAAATTGTTGCAACGCCAGCAAAGGGTCAGAGACAGGCCGGGATTCTTGAAGGGTCATAGCGGTTCCTGAAGGTTCAGGGGGGTGAAATTACCCCCCTTGATTCAGGGACGTTTAATCAGCGGATTGCCTCAGGTCGGCTGCGCAAACTCTAATCAAACACAAAATAAGCGATTGATTCCTAAACACTGTAGGAGCGAGCTTGTCTCGCGATCTTTTGATCTGGCTTTTGACCTAAGAGCCCCTCTCCCGAAGGAGAGGGAACCGATTGGGGAATGCTGAAGATACTCGCTGGCCTGTTTGCTGCGCGACAGCGCGGCGTCGAAGACGGGCCAGAGCTGTTAACGGGCGCGGATATCCACACTCTGGTCTGGATTGATAACCAGATTCAGCGCAAACAACTCCGGCAGCAAATGCAGCAGCTCATCGGGCTTGGCCAGTGAGAAAGACCCACTGATGCGCAACGCCCCCAGCTTGCTGTCATGAATACGGATACGCCCGCTGCGGTAGCGTTGCAGTTCGGCCACCGCTTCGGCCAGGGTCTCGCCAGAAAACACCAGACGCCCGTCACGCCAGCTCACCGCCTGGGTGGCGTCTACATCGCGGATGCCATCGACAAACAACCCATGCCGCGTGCGCAACTGCTGGCCACGGGTGATTTGCAACGCATCGGCTTCGTGGTCCGGCGTCACCTGAACCCGCCCTTCAAGCACAGTGACCTGGTTACCCTCCTGCCACTGACGCACGTTGAACACCGTGCCGAGCACCCGCACCCGCGTGTCCAAAGACGTGACTTCGAAGGGAATATTGGCCTGGTGAGTGACTTCGAACAGCGCCTCACCCTGGACCAGTTGCACCTCTCGCGAGCGCAGCCTGCGCACGAAATCCAGATGGGTATTGGTATTGAGCTGCACCCGGCTGCCGTCGCTGAGAGATACCTCCCGGTGCTCGCCCAAACCGGTCACGTATTCGCCCTGGGACAACACCGGGTTGACCCACCACAAGGTCAGGCCAACCCCGAGCAGCAGCACCAGCGCACTGCTCCATGTAGGCCAGGCCCAGCCACGACGGGGATTGCGAACGGCCGGGGCCTGCGCAGCAGACGCCGGAGCCAGGTGGCGCGGGTAGCGCTGGCGCAAACTGTCGAGTGAGGCATCCAGCGCGATGACGGTTTGCCTTTGGGCTTCATAGCAGCGCCGATTGTCGTCACTCACGGCCACCCACTGCTCTAATTCCAGGCGAGCGTCCGCCTCGCGTTGTGGGTCGCCGCAACGGCTGCGCGCCAGTAAGCGATTAACGTAATCCGAGTCATTTAAAGGCAAGTTCATCGCCTGATTAGAGTGCTAGCAAAGCAGCAATGAAAGACAAGTAACCCACCTCGGTACGCGCATTAATCCATAAACTCCCGGCAAATTTTTAAACCCAACGCCACATGCTTCTCCACCATGCTGGGCGAAATGCCCATGCTGGCGCCAACCTCGTTATGCGCCAGACCGTGGATACGCGAGAGGATAAACGCCTCGCGACAGCGCGCCGGCATACTATCGATGGCTTTGGACAATAGCTCCACCCGCTCCTGCCCCAAGGCAATGCGCTCCGGGTCGATGTCATGGGACAGCGCCGGCAACGACTCGGCATCCACCCGTGACTCCAAAGATTCCATAGGCAAGCGCCGACGATGCCGCGCAAGGTCGATTTTCAAATTACGGGCGATTTGCCGAAGCAACCCCGCAGGTGATCGAACCTCTTGCTCAGCGGGCAGCTTAAGCAACCGCTCAACACTGGCCTGCGCAATATCCCCGGCATCCTGGCGAGAGCTGCTGTCACGGTCCATGGATTTATAAAAGTCGGTGTAAATTGGATTTATATTTTTTAAGAGTTTATTGCTCATTAATCACGGCATCGTCAGTGCGATGCGGCTCCTGCTGGAGCAGGCAGAACCGGCCATCGGAAAATGAAATGTGCATATCCGGCGGCCCGGTTTTTATAGCCTAACGAGCATTTTTTTAGATATGAAATAACTGTTTGGCCTAGGCGTGTTGATTTAGCTCATAACGCCTCACGCATCCAGCTCAACGTAGCTCGACTCCCCACCCCCGGTCGCACCCGATAACCAGCCCCAGACAAACTCCAGTGTGGTGCGCCCGGCGTGATCGACACCGACCGTGCCCCGCGACCAACCGGCCAGCAACTCGCCCTCTGCGGTGAGGCATTGGTACAGCAACTCGATAGTGTCGGGGCCGGTGGCGCGACCGACCAAATGCCCCGTGCGAATATGCCCGCCCTGGTAAGTCCCGGTGATCGCATTGCCATCGACGTGGTAGTGGAACACCGTGCTGGCGTCGGACAACCCGCTGGCGTTACTCGCCACGGCAAACCGGCGATTGTTCATGCGTTGGCAGATGTTTTTAAAGGTACTGTCCATCAATTTTCGAGCTCCTGATTGCCTGCAATGTGCATAAAGTGGGTCGAAGGGTTTGAACGTAGAGAGTTGGGTAAAACAACCAAAAAAACGTAGCCATCCCTCCAAAAGCGGCTTTGGATTCGGCTTTACAGGCGTCATGCCATAAAATGGCCGGTTGCCGAAGAACCGTCATGACTCTGGCCATGAAGGGCTTCCATCCTTAACAAATAAGTGTGGTCAAGATGAACAAGCCTTTCATTTCGCTGTGCCCTGAAATTACTCGGGCGCACGCGCTGACGTTGATGGATTGGTTGGAGGATGAACGTGTCACCTGCTACCTGAGCGATTCTCGTCATGTTTCGCGCTCCATTGGGCACGCCATTGATCGGACACAACTGCCGATCCTGACTCATCTATTCAACCAGGGCGGCCGGTTCTTCATGGCCTTTGACAGGCATGACGCCCCGGTCGGCTTTGTCCGTCTGATCAAAACCGGCCCGGATTGCGAGATAGTCCTGGTCATCGGAGACAGCGACAAATGGGGCCGCAACCTTGGCGCCCGCACGATCCAGGAAGGCATGAAACTGGCCTTCCTCGACATGCGGGCCAAGAAGCTCATCGCCAAGATCCATCCGGACAACACGCGCTCGCTCAAAGCCTTTGTGCGCAGCGGTTTTGTGCTTGAGAGCGAAACGCCGACATTGAAGTCATTTTCCATGGCGGCGGGACGCTATCTCCAGCTCTTGCGCGAAGGTGCCGTGAGTAACGCCACCAAAATCTTCATTACTGAAATCGACAAGGCAAGGCTCGAACAATTGATCGCGCTCGAAACAGGCCCCGCCGTCGTTGAGCTCGAACATGAGCTTGAGCGTGCCATTGTCGTCAAGCCGCAGCAGGTGGCATCCAATGTCGTCACGATGAACTCCAGAGCCTTGCTGCAGTTGGACGACGAAGAGATCGAAGTGGCCTTGGTCTACCCCGAAGACGCCGACAGCAACAGCGGAAAACATTCCGTTTATTCCGACATCGGTGCCGCCATCCTGGGTTATCAGGAAGGGGACGCCATTGACTGGCGAATATCTGACAGGACCCGCCGAATAGAGATCAGGAAAGTGCTTTACCAGCCGGAGGCTGCGGGCCACTTCCACCTTTAAGTGGGGCTTTTACTGCGTGTTGATCCATCAGGCGCAAAGGTTTACACACGTTTCGGGCCTGGCTGGCTCGTGGAAGTTTCAATGCTCAACATTCAACCCGCTGGGTGCGGGTTGAATGTGTTCACCCAATGCCGTGGAAAAACTTATTCCACCGTCACCGATTTAGCCAAGTTGCGCGGCTGGTCTACGTCGGTGCCTTTAAGCACGGCCACGTAGTAAGACAGCAGTTGCAGCGGGATGGTGTAGAGGATCGGCGCCAGCACGTCGTGGATGTGCGGCATGTTGATCACATGGGTGCCTTCGCCGTTGCTCATGCCGGCTTGTTCGTCAGCAAACACCACCAACTCACCACCACGGGCGCGAACTTCTTGCAGGTTGGATTTCAATTTTTCCAACAGTTCGTTGTTCGGCGCAACGGTGACCACCGGCATGTCGTTGTCCACCAGTGCCAACGGGCCATGTTTCAGTTCGCCCGCCGGGTACGCTTCAGCGTGGATGTACGAAATTTCTTTGAGCTTGAGCGCGCCTTCCATCGCCACCGGGTACTGCGCCCCACGGCCCAGGAACAGGGTGTGGTGTTTGTCGGCGAACAGTTCAGCGACTTTCTCAACGGTAGCGTCCATCGCCAGGGCTTCACCCAGACGGGTCGGCAGGCGGCGCAGTTCTTCAACCAGTTGCGCTTCAACACCGGCTTCGAGGGTGCCGCGCACTTGGCCCAGGGACAAGGTGAGCAGCAGCAGGCCGACCAATTGAGTGGTAAAGGCTTTGGTCGAGGCCACGCCAATTTCACGACCGGCTTGGGTCAGCAGGGTCAGGTCAGACTCACGAACCAGCGAGCTGATGCCGACGTTGCAAATCGCCAGGCTGCCGAGGAAGCCCAGTTCTTTGGCGTTGCGCAGCGCTGCCAGGGTGTCAGCGGTTTCGCCCGATTGTGAGATCGACACGAACAGGGTGTCTGGCTGTACCACCACTTTGCGGTAGCGGAACTCGCTGGCCACTTCGACCTGGCACGGGATGCCCGCCAGGCTTTCCAGCCAGTAACGGGCAACCATACCGGCGTGGTAGCTGGTACCGCAGGCCACGATCTGGACGTTGCGCACTTTGGCGAACAGTTCTTTGGCGTTTTGGCCAAAGGCCTGAACCAGAACGTGGTCCTGACCCAGACGGTTTTCCAGGGTGCGCTGGACAACGCTTGGCTGCTCGTGAATTTCTTTGAGCATGTAGTGACGGAACTCGCCCTTATCGGCCGCTTCGGCACCGTCGCGGTATTGCACGGTTTCGCGCTGAACGGTCTGGCCGTCCACATCCCAGATTTGCACGCTGTCACGACGGATTTCAGCGATGTCGCCTTCTTCCAGGTACATAAAACGGTCAGTCACTTGGCGCAGGGCCAATTGGTCGGACGCGAGGAAGTTTTCGCCCAGGCCCAGACCAATCACCAGCGGGCTACCACTGCGGGCAGCCACCAGGCGATCGGGTTGTTTGGCGCTGATAACGGCCAGGCCGTATGCACCGTGCAGCTCTTTAACGGTGGACTTCAGGGCTTCGGTCAGGTCGGTTTGTTCTTTGAGTTTGTGTTGCAACAGGTGGGCAATGACTTCGGTGTCGGTGTCCGAGGTGAACACGTAGCCCAGGCCTTTAAGCTGTTCGCGCAGGGCTTCGTGGTTTTCGATAATGCCGTTGTGCACAACGGCCAGATCCGAGCCCGAAAAATGCGGGTGCGCGTTGCGCTCGCACGGCGCGCCGTGGGTGGCCCAACGGGTGTGGGCGATGCCCAGACGGCCCACCAGCGGTTCACCGGCCAGGGCTTGTTCCAGTTCAGACACCTTGCCGTTACGGCGCGTGCGCTCCAGCGTACCGTTGTTGGTAAACACGGCAACACCGGCGCTGTCATAGCCACGGTACTCAAGACGCTTCAGGCCTTCGAGCAGAATGGCCGTGATATTACGTTCGGCGACTGCGCCAACGATTCCACACATAAATTTCTCCTAATCGAGGGCGGCGCATAACAGTGTTATGCCCCGGGCCTGAATCTGTTCGCGCGCCTCTTTGGGCAGGCGATCATCTGTAATAAGGGTATGGACGCTGCCCCAAGGCAGTTCCAGGTTGGGTATTTTGCGGCCGATCTTGTCGGACTCGACCATCACAATCACTTCACGCGCGACATCGGCCATGACCCGGCTCAGACCCAACAACTCGTTAAAAGTTGTTGTGCCACGCTGCAGGTCGATCCCGTCAGCACCGATAAACAATTGGTCGAAGTCGTAAGAGCGCAACACTTGCTCCGCCACCTGTCCCTGAAAGGACTCGGAGTGCGGATCCCACGTGCCGCCGGTCATCAACAGCACAGGTTCGTGCTCAAGTTCACTGAGCGCGTTGGCCACGTGCAAGGAGTTGGTCATCACCACCAGGCCCGGTTGCAGGCCCAGCTGCGGAATCATCGACGCCGTGGTGCTGCCGCTGTCGATGATGATCCGCGCGTGTTCTTTAATCAGGCCGACGGCCACACGGGCGATGGCTTGCTTATAGAGGGAGACAGGCTGAGGGACGTCATTCACCAGTTCTTGCGGCATGGTGATGGCGCCGCCATAACGACGCAGTAACAAGCCATTACTTTCGAGCGCCGCCAGATCCTTGCGAATCGTGACCTCGGAGGTTTCGAAGCGCTTGGCCAATTCATCCACACTGACTTCGCCCTGCTCGGTGAGCAAGGCCATGATGTTGTGTCTGCGTTGGGGCGTGTTGCGCTTGGACATGTGGGCTCTAAGTTTCGATTCGAAAGATAACGAAAGCAATGAAACCCGATCTCGAAATTCACGTCAAGAATTTGTTGCAGATTATTTTGTGAATAACTCACTTTCGTCCCCTGCTGGCGGGGGTTTGGCGGGCGATAAATGGCAGATAAAACAAAGCCTTATCCACAGGTGATGGATAAGGCTTTGTGTAACTCATTGATTTAAAACAGTTATACGATGACTTAAATATGTAACAAAACAACCGATTCGAGCTGTGGATAACTCCCTTTGTAGGAGCTGCCGAAGGCTGCGATCTTTCGATTGTTCAAAAGATCGCGAGGCAAGCTCGCTCCTACAGTGGGGAATTAACTTACGGCTTCGGTTGTTTCACCGGGCGTTTCCAGCCATCGATGTTGCGCTGGCGGGCACGGCCCACGGCCAATTGCTCGGCTTCAACGTTTTGGTTGATGGTCGAACCGGCCGCAGTGGTGGCACCATCAGAGATATCCACAGGAGCTACCAGCGAGTTGTTGGAACCGATGAACACATCCGCACCCAACACGGTTTTCCACTTGTTGGCACCGTCGTAGTTGCAGGTGATGGTGCCCGCACCGATGTTGGTGCGCGGGCCCACTTCGGCATCGCCCAAATAGGTCAGGTGACCGCACTTGGCTTCTTCACCCAGGTGGGTGTTTTTCAGCTCAACAAAGTTACCCACATGGGCGCGGGCATCGAGCACGCTGCCCGGACGCAAGCGTGCGAAAGGACCGGCATCGCTGCCCTCGCCCAGTACCGCGCCATCAAGGTGGCTGTTGGCTTTGACCACCGCACCTTTGCGCAAGGTGCTGTCTTTGATCACGCAGTTCGGACCAATCACCACGTCATCTTCGATCACCACGCGACCTTCAAGAATCACGTTGATGTCGATCAGCACGTCACGACCGACGGTCACTTCACCGCGCACATCAAAACGGGCCGGGTCACGCAGGGTCACGCCCAATGCCATCAGTCGACGGCCTTCACGCAACTGGTAATGACGTTCCAGCTCGCTGAGCTGTTTACGGTCATTGGCGCCCTGCACTTCCATCGGGTCATGGGCGTGCTCAGTGGCCACTACCAAACCATCGTTAACCGCCATGGCGATCACGTCAGTCAGGTAATACTCGCCCTGGGCATTGTTGTTCGACAGACGGCTCATCCAGTCAGCCAGGCGTGCGGTCGGCAAAGCCAGAATCCCCGTGTTGCCTTCGGTGATGGCACGTTGCTCATCGGTGGCATCTTTATGCTCAACGATGGCGCTGACCTTGCCGGTGGCATCACGCACGATACGGCCATAGCCCGTCGGGTCAGCCAGGTTCACGGTCAGCAGGCCCAGTTGCTCGGGGTTCACTTGCTTGAGCAGGCGCTGCAAGGTGTCGACTTCGATCAACGGTACGTCGCCGTACAGCACCAGCACATTTTCGGCGGTCAAAAATGGCAAGGCTTGCGCCACGGCGTGGCCGGTACCCAGTTGCTTGTCTTGCAGCACAAAGTTCAGGTCATCAGCAGCCAGACGCTCGCGGACCAATTCGGCACCATGGCCGATAACCACGTGAATACCGGTCGGCTTAAGTTGGCGGGCGCTGTGGATAACATGCCCAAGCATGGAGTTGCCGGCCACCGGGTGAAGGACCTTGGGCAGGGACGAACGCATGCGGGTGCCCTGGCCTGCGGCGAGAATAACGATATCGAGAGACATGACTGGCTACCAATCCTGGGTGGTCAGCGAATGCGACCAAAAGTAGTTCGCGGAAATGAAAAAAGGGTAGCCGAGGCTACCCTTTTTAATCAATCACACAATCAGTAACGGCTTAATTGCCGAACTTCTTGCGGATTTGCTGGACGGTGCGCAGCTGAGCTGCAGCCTCGGCCAGACGTGCGGCAGCAGATCCGTAATCGAAATCTGCGCCTTTTTCGTTCAGGGCCTTCTCGGCAGCCTTAACGGCTTCCTGAGCAGAGGCTTCATCCAGGTCGGCAGCACGTTGCACGGTGTCGGCAAGCACCTTGACCATGTTCGGCTGAACCTCGAGGAAACCACCAGAGATGTAAAACACCTCGGCTTCGCCACCCTGTTTGATCAGGCGGATCGGACCTGGGTTCAGACTGGTGATCAGCGGAGCGTGACCCAGAGCGATACCAAGATCACCCAGTGCACCGTGCGCAATCACCATCTCAACCAGACCGGAAAAGATTTCTCCTTCCGCGCTGACGATATCGCAATGGACTGTCATATTAGCCATCTGATTGCCTCAACCTGATTAGCGCCCGTTTCCGGGCGCCCGAATTACAGTTTCTTGGCTTTCTCGATCGCTTCTTCGATGCCGCCGACCATGTAGAACGCT
>Ga0302347_1000541_pt1 | contig 58475 bp, 53 predicted proteins | sample PhyWR1_FD_202178 | JGI IMG/M metagenome (GOLD analysis project Ga0302347, IMG submission 202178) | Leaf surface microbial communities from wheat plants in UC Gill Tract Community Farm, Albany, California, United States - DLSL W.R1 (v2)... | ecosystem: Host-associated > Plants > Phyllosphere >... | reverse complement strand
GCACGGCAGCCGCTGAGCACTTGCAGCGAATCGGGGTTGATGTTGTCGAGGAAAGTGCCACCCTCCTCGGTCTTCTCAGGGTTCGCCGAACGGAACAACCGATCGTACAAGCGGACTTCGCACTCCACGCTGCCTTCGACCGGCACCCAGTGGATCACGCCCTTGACCTTGCGGCCTTCGGGGTTCTTGCCCAGGGTGTCGGGATCGTACGAGCAGCGCAGTTCGACGATGTTGCCATCGGCGTCCTTGATCGCCTCGTCGGCGCGGATGACGTAGCTACCGCGCAGGCGCACTTCGCCGTTGGGCTCAAGACGTTTGTAGCCCTTGGGCGGCTCTTCCATGAAGTCGTCACGGTCGATGTACAACTCGCGTGCGAACGGCAGCACGCGCACCCCCATGTCTTCCTTGGGGTGGCGCGGCAGCTCGAGCTGCTCGGTCTGGCCTTCGGGATAGTTGGTGATCACCACCTTCAAAGGGCGTAACACGCACATGGCGCGGGGTGCAGTGCGGTCCAGATCGTCGCGGATGCAGAACTCCAGCATGGACATGTCGACCACGCCGTCCGAGCGGTTGGTACCGATCATTTCGCAGAAGTTGCGGATCGATGCTGGTGTGTAGCCACGGCGGCGGAAGCCCGACAGCGTGGACATGCGCGGGTCGTCCCAGCCCTCGACGTGTTGCTCGTCCACCAGTTGCTTGAGCTTGCGCTTGGAGGTGATCGTGTAGTTGAGGTTAAGACGGCTGAACTCGTACTGGCGCGGATGCGCCGGCACCGGCAGGTTGTCCAGGAACCACTTGTACAGCGGCCGGTGACCTTCGAACTCCAGGGTGCAAATGGAGTGGGTGATGCCTTCGATGGCATCCGACTGGCCGTGCGTGAAGTCGTAGTTGGGGTAGATGCACCAGGTATCACCTGTTTGGTGATGGTGCGCATGGCGGATCCGGTAGAGGATCGGGTCCCGCAGGTTCATGTTGGGCGACGCCATATCGATCTTGGCGCGCAGCACGCGCTCGCCGTCCTTGAACTCGCCGGCCTTCATGCGCGCGAACAGGTCGAGGTTTTCCTCCACGCTGCGCTCGCGGAACGGGCTGTTCTTGCCTGGCTCCTTGAGGTTGCCGCGGTATTCCTTGGCCTGCTCCGGGGTGAGGTCGCACACGTAGGCTTTGCCCTGCTTGATCAGCTCGACGGCCCAGGCGTGCAGTTGGTCGAAGTAGCTGGAGGCATAGCGAACGTCACCGGCCCAGTCAAAGCCCAGCCACTTTACATCGCGTTGGATGGCATCGATGTATTCCTGGTCTTCCTTGGCAGGGTTGGTGTCGTCAAAACGCAGGTGACAGACACCCCCGAACTCCTTGGCCAGGCCGAAATTGACGCAAATCGACTTGGCATGTCCGATGTGCAGGTAGCCGTTTGGCTCTGGCGGGAAGCGGGTGACGATGCTGGCGTGCTTGCCCGAGTCCAGGTCGGCCTGGATGATCGGCCGCAGGAAGTTCGCAGGGACAGCGGGGGCGCCTTTGGCAGCGGCGTTGGGCGCGTTGTCGGCAGTGGGCTTGCTCATAGGATCCTTGAATGCACGTAGCCGGCCTGGGTAGGCCGAATGAATCAAAGGGCCTATCATAGCCGAAGCAGTCAAGCTGCCGACAGTCGGGCTCCGCCAAACTGGCGTGTTTTATCACGCCTTTTTGCCGCAGCCTTGGCAAAATGGCGCAAGCGCGCCATGTGTCCCCAACACCTGATGCCGCGTCTGGTTAGTAATCAGCGCCCAGCGCATCCCAATTTCCGATTGCCTTGAAAAAGCGAGTTTCAGCATGTCCAAAGTCAAACTGAGCACCAACCACGGCGACATCGTCCTGCAACTGGACGCCGAGAAAGCGCCGCAGACGACCGCGAACTTCGTGCAGTACGTCAAGGAAGGCCACTACGACGGCACCGTTTTCCACCGTGTCATCAAAGGCTTCATGATTCAGGGCGGCGGCTTCGAAGCCGGCATGTCCCAGAAGAAAACCCGCGCCAGCATCCAGAACGAAGCCGACAACGGCCTGAAGAACAAGAAGTACAGCATCGCCATGGCGCGCACCATGGACCCGCACTCCGCCTCGGCGCAGTTCTTCATCAACGCCTCGGACAACGATTTCCTCAACCACAGTGGCAAGAACACTCAGGGCTGGGGCTACGCCGTGTTCGGCGAAGTGATCGAAGGCCGTGAAGTCGTCGACGCCATCGAGAAGGTTGCCACGGGCTCGAGTGCTGGCCACCAGGACGTACCCAAAGACGACGTGATCATCGAGAAAGCCGAGATCATTGAGTGATACTGCTGATCTCTGATCTGCACTTGCAAGAAGAACGCCCGGACATTACCCGGGCGTTTCTTGATCTGCTCGAAGGTCGTGCTCGCCAGGCCCAGGCACTGTACATACTGGGCGACTTTTTCGAAGCGTGGATCGGCGACGATGCCATGACCGCTTTCCAGCAGTCGATCTGCCAGGCCATGCGCCGACTCAGTGACAGCGGCACAGCGCTGTACCTGATGCACGGCAACCGCGACTTTCTGATTGGCCAGGCCTTTTGCGAGGCCGCAGGTTGCACCCTGCTGAGCGACCCCTGCGTGGTGGAGTTGGGAGCAGAACGGGTGCTGCTGATGCACGGCGATACCTTGTGCACCCGCGACCTGGGCTACATGAAAATGCGCCGGTTACTGCGCAACCCTGTAAGCCTCTGGTTGCTTCGGCACCTGCCGCTGTCAGTTCGCATGAAATTGGCACGCAAGCTGCGCAGCGAAAGCCGCGCACAGACGCGAATGAAGTCCACGGAGATCGTTGACGTCACGCCCGAGGAAGTGCCCAAGGTCATGGCAGCGCACCACGTGCGAACGCTGGTGCACGGCCACACCCATCGCCCGGCGATTCACAAGCTGATGGTGGACGGGGAGCCGGCCCGGCGCATCGTGCTGGGCGACTGGGACAAGCGGGCCTGGGCCTTGCAAGTGGACGCGCAAGGGTTTCAGCTGGCGCCGTTCGAGTTTCCCTGAGCGCTTGAGCTCTACCTGCTCGACAACGGGATAGCCCGCCTGAGCGCAGCATCAGGCGTCGGCCTGATGCTCATACGCAACGCGCGACGCTCACAGTCAAGGCATGCGGGAGACCAGCAAGGCTCGTCTCCCGTACCGACAATCACTGAACGCCTGGCCGCTCATCTCGCTCACGGATAATCATCGCCCGGTACGCCGGATCGGCCTTAATCTGCTTCTCTGTAAACGGCATATCATGCAGCTGACCAGCGGCGAACGCCTTGGTCTGATCGCTGGCATGCGGCGAGGCCGCCTCGCTCGATTGGGAGAACGCCAGCAGACCGCGTGCCTTGGGGCCATCGTCGGTGAAGCTGACCAGCTGTAGGTAGCTGGTGCCGCTGACAACCAGACGCTTGCCCTGCCCCATCGGCACACTGTACATGGCGTTGTACACGCCAAGCGCCTGGGGGCCGCCCGGCACTGGCGTGCCATCATGGGCCTGTTGCACCTGCCCCCACCGCGCCATCGGGTCGATCCCCTCCTCGGCCACTTGACGGAGTGAGGCAAGCGCCGCCTGATGAACCACCTTGCTCACCGATGCCTGCTCCACCGCTAAACCACGCGGGGTATGCACGGGATCGTTGCGATCGAACGCTACTCGCCATACCTGCGGTTGTTGCTCAAGTGCATCGTAGATGTTTTGAAAGTGCACCAGCCCCATGTTGCTCTGCTGGTTGGCCTTGCCGTTCCAGCTGGCCAGGCTACGGCACACTGGCTCGACATCTGTGGGGGCACGCTTGCACCAGTTCAACAGATCCGGCAGCAGCAAACGCGCAAGGTAGACTTCATCATCGGTCACCATGCGCTGCAGGTCGTCCACACCAAGCAGCGCCTTGCCTTGCAAACGTTCCAATGCGAAACGCCCGCGCATGCCCAGAGGCTGATCACTGCGGCTGACCAATGGGGAGTAGCCTGTCAGCGGCTGCGCAGGGTTGGTCATCCAGGCTGGATCATTGGAATTCTGGACGAAGTCATCGCGATCCAGGCGCGGCATGAGTTCAGCCGGAACCGTACCGGGTTGGGCGGCGCGGCCGTCAACCTTCCAGTTACACAGGCTGCGGGAACCATCGAGCACGACCAACGGGCCTGCCTGTTCGCCCCCGCAGGCATCGAGCAATGCCTGGTCGACATAAGGCACCACCGACTGGTTCAGGTAGGTCGTCTTGCCACCTTCATCCACAGCGACGGTGTTGACCCATGGAATGCCATGCAGTTGCTCGACGGAACGCGTCAGCGCCGCCACGCTGTCAGCGCGATTGATCTGGTACCACTGCTGCAAGACGCGGGTGTTGTCGCTGTTGGCATCGCGCAGGCTGTAAGCCGTATGTCTGTCCCAATCCAACCGCCCTGGCCACTGGACGATCGGGCCAAATGACGAGCTGTACAGAACACGCTCAACTTTCTGCAATTGGCCATCGGCGGCCTTGACCATGATGCTGATGCTTTGACGGGTCAGCGGCAGCGACTTGCCGTCGAGCATGTATCGGGTTGGGTCCTTTGGATCGAGTTGCAGGCGAAACAGGGTGAAATGCCTGGACGTGTCGACGGTGTGGGTCCACGCAAGGTGGCGATTGAAGCCAATATTGACCATCGGCAAGCCTGGCAGCGCTGCGCCCATCACATCGAGCTCACCGGGGATGGTCAATTGCATCTGGTAGAACCGCATGCCTCCCACCCAAGGGAAATGCGGGTTGGCCAACAGCAAACCTCGGCCATTGAGCGAACGCTGGGCACCCACTGCAATGGCGTTGCTGCCGCGCTGGGTGGCAAAGCGTTGCTGCTGCTCCAACGCTTGCCCATAAGCGACGGCGGGTGGCTGGGCATCGTTCTGAGGCGGGTGCGCCCCGGCCAGGGCCTCGACGAACTGCCCGACCCCACCTTCTGCAAGTAACCGCCGGGTAAGCTTGACCAGGTCCTGGCTGGTGATGGCGCGCACCCACGCGCCATCTCCACATTCCGCAGGCAAGCCCTGCTGACGCCGCTCGGCCAGTGCTCGATTGAAACCACTGGCATAACCCGCCAGGAGGGCCTGGATGGCAGCGGGCTGTGCCTCCAGAAAGGCCTGCACCTGAGCCGGCGCGTTGAGCCACGTGAAGAACACATCGCTGGCCAGGTTCTCGCGCTGGTCGACGGTCTGGCCTTGGCTACCAAAATAGCGCGAGCGCTCACCACTGACCGTCAGCACCTGGTCAGCCAGCAAACAAAGGTTGTCCTGGGCATAGGCATAGCCAATGCCATAACCGAGCCCTCTTTCGTCTTTGGCCACGATATGCGGCACGCCATAGGTAGTGCGACGGATCTGGGCGCTGGCGTCTTGCGCTACGGTTTCGGCCTGTGCGGTCAAGGCCGCAACCATGAGCGCTGCGGCTAAACCGGCACAACGACTTGAGCGGATAAGTGGGGACACGGGCACTCCTCGAATACGGTTCATGCCGGTGAAACGAACGAACGTGGGTAGAGTTTAGGCGGCCTCCGCGCTCAGGCCTGGCACCAGCGCGCAGAGCCCAAGACATGACTGGAGAAGAGGCCGCTTGATCTGGAAGCCCAACGAATGATCAAGTTTTTTCTGCTTTTGCGTTGCAGATTACATGCGCTCATTCGTCTTATTCAAAGAGGCACCCATCGTTCGGATTCGTCCAAGAAAAGGAGCATTCACATGTACAACCCGCCAACTCCGATGCATGCCACGACGGGGCAGGACGCGCAGATCGACGAACGAACCGGCAACGAGCAGATACGCGAGTTGCTGCGCAGCTTCGGCCTGCGTACCAGCCTGATACGGCTGAAAGTGATAGACACCCTGCACGCGGCGCAGCGAAATGGACGAAGCATTGGGGTGCGAGGTGTGCATGCGCAACTGGAGCAATTGGACATACCGCTGTCATTTCTCAGCGTACGAGAAGTGCTCAAGCGGTTATGCGCTGAAGGCGTGATTCAGCTAGGGGCCGACAAATGCTACAGCCTTGATCCGCATGCACGCGCCCTGTTGGAGCGGACTATTTCGCCCTGAGCAGCTGGGCCGGCCCACTGGCCCTGCAAGCATCAGCGCCTGACTTTGCGTCGTAGTATGCCGTTGATCACGACCACGACCACGGCAATGGCGATAGCCAGCATCTGGAAGGTCTGCTCGCTGATCGTACCGGCTTTTTGCAAGTGGGAAAGACCGATCATCAGCCCGAGGACTACCAGAATGATCAGGAGAGAATATTTCAGGCGCTGCACGTGTGTCATCAGGGTTCCTTGCTACATCCGGGACAGATGGCTTTGCTCAAGCCGCGCAGATGATACAACGTTCGCCCGCCCCGGCGCTGCATTTCCTGCTGCCTGGTAGCATCGCTAGCTGAAAACATACGGCTTCATCACACCTGTGGGGAGCCCCATGAACAAGCGCCTGACAACCTTCTTGCTGTGCCTGGTCGCCACGCCACTGCACGCTTTCACTACAACTGAAGTCCCTTGCGCAACACTGCTCGAGCTTGGGCACACGCTGAGCCAGCAAGCAGGGAGCAGCCAGTGGCAACAGTTGTGGCAACGGGTCCGAAAGGCTGGCTACCTGAGTCCTGACAACACCTCGTTGCGCTTCGAGGTGCCCTCCGCTGTATTGCCAGCACTTGCGCAGCAGACCCTGGCCGGGGCCGACCATGTACGGCCTGTGTCCCAGACCCAGGCGATCTACCGCCGGACCTTCGATGACCGGATTATCGGATCCCGTAAAGGGCAGCCCCTTCGCGCGCTCTGCGTGCAAGTGGACTGGAGGTCCGTGCCATCGGAGCTGCGAAGCCTTGAACAGGCGCGCGTGAGCAGCGCCAGTTTACTCAGTGCCTATCCCTGCGACTGAGGTGCTAGTACCCAAAATGCCATACGTTGCGCTCACCCCCTGACAACAGTCGATTCTCAAGCGCTTACATGCTGTTTTCCTACACGGTGAGACTGCGCTGCCTGCATAAGCTAGTAACCGAAGCTACAACCCTCAGCCCTAATGGCGCCTAGCGGGCCCCGCCGGCTATCACTGAAAATCCAGCCACACCTCGACGTTATGCCGCTGGTGATCCCTACCATTTTCGAAGGAGCGTCATATGGAAACGCCAGACTTGAGCCACATCGACGTCAGCCAATTGCCGCAATCGCTACAGGCATTGATTGAGTGCATAGGCTTAGAAAACGCATACCAGCTGACCTGCGCGTTTGGCGGTAGGCCTAAGTACATTCCAAAGCATCGCGATCGTACCAAGCTTGCTGATGTGCTACCGGCTGAGGCACTCGACGCCCTGATCAAGCGCTTTGCAGGTGTCGCGCTCGAGATTCCCAAGGCTGATCATTTCGTCCGCCAACTGCGCAACCAACAGATTCAGAAAGAAAGCGCCAGCGGATTCTCGCGCAGCTTGTTGGCCAATAAGTACGGGCTGAGCCTGCGCCAGATCGGCAACATCCGCCGTCAGGATTTGCCATTGCGATAAGCGACGCTTTATCAACTCATACCCACCCTCAACCTGAAACCTAAGAAGAGAACCCAGTATGTCTATAGATAACAGCTTAATCGGGTCTGTCATCAACGCCCTGCCCATGGACCGCATGATCGCAGGCCCATTGCAGGCCATGGTCCAAGCCCAAGTCACCGCCAGCAAATCCTACGCAGACTTCCTCATGCAAGTCTGCGTACAAGACGGCAAGGCGGTCGCCATTCAGTTCGATTACGACGAGACCATCGTCGACGAGCAGGGCCAATCAAAGGGCGTGGTCAAGAAGACGCTGCAAGTGCCGCTGATGGCGGCGATCACCCACCCCAACATAGCCATCGAAAACGGTACTGTCGAATTCGAGCTGGTCATCAACCAGATGTCCGAAGACACGTCGGCCAGGGATGTGAACGCAGAAGCCGCCGCCTCCTTGGGTTGGGGGCCTTTCAAGCTCAACGTCAAGGGCAGCGTAAGCCACAAGTCCTCGCAAACTCGCAAGACCGACACCCGGGCGCGCTACGCATTCAACACGACCCTCAAGCGCCAGGATCCACCGGAGGCAATGATGAGGGTGATCGACTTCCTCACGGAGGCCGCCACCAAGCCCGTTCTTGCAAAGGATGCCACGCAGCAAGAGCGCCCTTCGAATCCGCCATCTGAGGCTCAGGAAGAGCGCAATCGCCCAACGGCATGACCACCGTCGACGCACTCACGGCGTGACGCGACCTGTCCCCCTGAAGGTTCTTCAGGGGACCCACTTGGCCCAATGAGTCGACCCCATGGACAAGAGCCCCGCCCCCATGACCTCCATTGACCTGCGCGAAATCACTCGCGGCCTGCAGGAAGCTGCGAGCGCCGCCAACAGCATGATCGCGCAACAGTACATTGAACTGTTCGATCGTTTTTTCGACTGCAATCACCAAGAGCTGGGCGCACCGATGACCGCGAAGATGGTCGAGGTGGCCATGGATGGGCAACACTTGATGCGCGTGCCCCTTTTTGCGCTGGTTTCGCCCAAAGGGTTGGCGCTCGAACGGATGCAGGTCGACCTGTCGGTTCGCGTCCAGAATACCGAAGCACGCCGAGCTCTCACCCCAGCCGATGGAAACCGCTCGGCGAGTTTCAAGGTCACCATCGGCGGCCATGGCCGCCAAGGGGATAACCGCGATCCCGACGAAGTGCAGATCCGCATGCAGTTCCAGGCAAGCGAACCGCCCGAGGCTTTGAACCGGCTGATCGAGGAGTACACGAACTTGATCACCCCAGTTCGCGCCCCGGCTCCAGCGACACCCCCCTCGCCCACCAACGAGTTCATCGAGGCGGCGACGATCCGTTGATTCCGACACCATCTGCTCAGCCCGACCCTCGGCCAGGTCAGGCCGTCAACCTTGGGTGGCGACTAGAAGTCCCGTTTGTAGAAGACGTCCAGCGAGCTTGCCACTCCACTGGCAGCCTCGACATACACCTTCTTGCTGAGCTTGTAGCGCAGAGCGATGGTGTTCGCCGGCTCGAACACACCTACCCCATAGCGCAGGCTGAGTTTCTCGGTCAGGTTGCCACTGGCCACCACACTGGTAGTGTTGCCTGAACCCTCGGTATCGAGCTGGAAGTCGTCGATGCCCAGACGCGATGCCACATTCCCCGTGATCCCTGCGCTGCCAGCCAGCCCCAGGCCCAATGCGGCCTCGGCCAGCATGTTGTTGTCTTCACCCGATGCCCCCAACGGACGGCCAAGCACCAGGTATGACAACGCTTGCTCCTGGCTCATGGCAGGCTCGGAGAACACCGTACTGGTCGGTTGCTCGGCGTTGCCGCTCAAGCGGATGCCGGCAATCACGTCATCAACCTGGCGGATCGCTTCGATGTCCAGGTAGGGCTGGTCGATCGGACCGGCAAACAGCAGCCTGGCGCGGCGGATGGTCAGCCGCTGGCCGTAGGCGCGGTAGCGACCATCGGCCAGGCTCAACTCGCCGCGCGTATCGAGATTGTCACCGATATGCACGTGCCCCAGCAGGTTGGCAGTCAGGCCGAAACCACTGAACGACAGCTTGCCTCGTCCTACCTCTACATCGATATCCATGGCCATGGCCATGGGCGGCTTGCCCTCCTCGGTCTGGTTGCCCACGATGACCGTGTCGTCGGAAACCTTGACCGTCGAGGGGGGCAGCTCGCGCACCGTGATCTTGCCGTTGGGCACCTGCACCTTGCCTGTGACTGCCAACTTGTCGTCGATCAGTTGCAAGGTAAGGTCCGGCGCCACCTCCAGGGTGGCATAGGGTTCGACCGTGACGGGCAACTGCTGCCCTTGCACGCGGATGTTCATCCCCAGCGCCTGGCCCCAGGTCAGGCTACCATCGACCTGGCCGCGCCCGGTGCTGCCGCTGCGCCAGGTGCCGGCAAGCTGCACCTGTTCACCCGCGATCCGGGCCTGGAGGCTGAGGTCCTGGAACTGGGTCGGCAGTTCGGCGCCGGTGATCTGGCCACCGCTCAAATGCACACTACCGTTGACTTGCGGCGCCAACAATGTGCCGGACAGCTGCCCGCTACCCTTGAGCTCCCCAGCCAGGTGCTCCACCATCGGCACGAAGGGACGGGCCACCGAAAGGTCGAGACCAGCCAGGTTGAAATCACCGGACAACGGCTTGTCCTTGCCCAGTGGGTCAATGCGCGTTGTGAGATTCAGCTGCCCCAGGCGCTCCCCACGGAATGCAAGACGCGTATCGATACGCCGCGGTGCCAAGGTGCTATCCAGTCGCAGGGTCTGGTAGGGGAAATCGACCCAGCGATTACCGTCATTGACGCGCAATGTGCCGCCACTGGCGTCCACTACCACCGTACCCTTCGGGCCGCTGGCGGGCAGGTCCAGGTTGATGTCGGCATTGAGCAGACCCTGCCATGCGAAATCCTTGGGCATCCACTGCGCCAGGCTGTCCAGCGGGAAGCGCTTGAGGTGGTACCGCAGGCGTGGCTCAGGCGCCAACCGTTGATCGTCACCACACAGACTGGCCTGCCCGGATCGCCAGCAATGGGCGCCGAAATCCAGCTGACCGCTGGCCAGGCGCTGCAATTTGGCAGGCGCCTGCAATTGCCAGTCTTGACCGCCAGCCTGTACCCGCCCAGTGGCCAGGCGGCCGCGCCAGTCACCATCGTCCAGTTGCCCGTCCAGCCCCACGTCCAACTTCAGCTGCGGGCCGTTCAACGCCAGCGTCAATGCTTGTCGTCGCATGTCGCCATTGCCGACCGCTTGCAGCGTACCGAGGTCGGTATCACCCGCCTGAATGCCCGTGACCTTCAAGTCGATATTGGCCCGTTGCCTGTCGTCCAGACGGGCCGACAGGTTCAGTTGCTGCAAGCGATTCTCGGCCTGGGCCAACCCGGTACCGCGCAGAGCCAGTGTGCCTTGCGGCGCCTGCAGGGTGCCGGCCACGTCCAGCTGCCCCTTGACCTGGCCCTGCAGCTCGGGCCACAGCTGCCCAAGGCGTGGCAGGTCGATGTCCACCTTACCGGCCAGGCGCTGTTGCAGGCTGCCACTGCCGTTTATGCGGTTGTCGCCCAGTTGTACGCGCAAGGCTGCCAGGGTCCAGCGCTGCCCGGCCCCGTCCGCCTGAACGTTGAGTACAGCGGGTTGACCACGCAGGCGGCCCTTGAGGTCAAGCTGTGCGTCGAGCGACAGGTCATCGCCCTGCACCTGGCCTTTGCTGCGCAACGGCCCGGCCAATGTTCCAGGGAGTTCCGCCACCCAATAGGCCGGGTTCAACGCCGACAGTTGCAGGTCGACGTCCCAGGCGAGTGCTTGGGCGAAGCGTACGGCCACACGGCCAGTTGCCTTGCCTTGCCCCGCAGTGAGCGCCAGCGTTGGCAAGGTGACCTGCTCAAGGTCACCTTCGAAGGGGCTTGCCACCTTGAAAGCGCCGGCAGGCCCGTCCAGATCGCCATCGAAGCTGCCTTCATAGCGACCGTCGCGGTAGCGGACCTCTGCATTCAGGCGCTTGAGCGTCACCTCGGGTGGTGTATCCAATGGGTACAGGCGCAGCCAGGGGAAGTCCTGCCAAACCAATTGCGCGTCCGCTGCCAGGCCCTCCTGCCAGTCGACCTTGGCTTGCAGCTTCACCTGCTGGCTATCGCTTGCGTTGAGATCAAGGCCCTTGACCACGGCGCCCTTGCTGTCGACCACGCCGGACAAGGCCAGAGCGATGGGCGACTGCTCGGCTGGCAAGTTGGCAGAACCGGTCAATGCATAACCCGTCTCCAGGTTCCCATCGGCCAGCAGCACCAGGTCATCGAGCTGCAGGGTGTCGGGCAGTGCTTCCGACGGTTTGAACGCTTTGGACTGAATGCTCAAGCTGGCGGGCAGGTGTTCGGCCAACGCCTGGACCTTGCCTGCAAGAGTGGCATCCAGGTACCCACTGCTAGTGCCGGTAAGGTCAAGCGAGCGTTGCAATTGACCCGTGGCCTGCAATGCCAGTTGCCATGGCTGGTCACCCATGGCAGGGAGCTGCACCTGGGCCTGTAGCTGCACAGGCCAATCGCCTTGGGGCTTCACGTCACCTTGCAGGTCCAGCTTCAAATCGTCGCGGGTCAGATGCAGGCTGTCGATGCGCATGCCCTCACCGGTCCAGTGCGCAGCCAGTTGCAGATCACCAAGCAGGTCGCTGCCATCCAGACGCAATTGCCCGATCTGCACCTCGCCCAGTTCGATGGCAAGCGGCAAGTCCACTGTGGGCAATTGCAGCGGGCCGTCGTCACTGACGTCGGTCGAAGGGGCAAACGCCATGTCGATACGTTCTGCGTGCAGCTGATCGATGCACAAAGCCCCACGCAGCAGGCACGCCGGGGACCAGTTCAGCAAGGGCGCCTGCACCAGAACCTGGGTTTGCCCATCGACGTAGGAAAGACGAGTCGCTTGCCAAGTGCCCGCCAGCCGTCCTGCGAAGCCCTCTACGCTCAGCCCGGGAACCTTGCCCAGCGCCCACCGGCTGCCGCCCTCTGTGCCGATCAGCAACGCGATGGTCAGGGTCAGGATGCTCACGAGCCCCAACAGGCCCAGCAGCATGTATTTGATTACAGGTTTCAAAGCTCAGGCCCCATGGAAAAGTGCAGGCGGATGCCGCCGTCGTCGTCCAGGGCCTTGGCTAGGTCCAGGCGTAGCGGCCCTACCGGTGACACCCAGCGCACGCCGAAGCCGACGCCCGTCTTCAGGTTGGGCAATTCGAAGTCATTAAACGCATTGCCCTGGTCGACGAAGGTTGCCAGGCGCCATTTGTCCGTCAGGGAATACTGGTACTCGACGCTGCCCGCCACCAGGTAGCGACCACCGATGCGATCCCCATCGCTGTTTTTTGGCGACAGCGTCTGGTAGTCATAGCCGCGCACGCTCTGGTCGCCACCGGCGAAAAACCGCAGCGAAGGCGGAACGCTGTTCTGGAAACCGTTGGTGGCACTACCGCCAAACTGCACGCGGCCCAGCAGACGGTGATTCTGGCCTACCGTCGTAAGCCCTTTGAGCAACACGTTGCCGCGCAGCAGGTTCGTATCGGAGCCGACACCTTCCTTGGCCACTTGCGCTTCGAACTGCACGCGATAGCCATTGTGGGGGTCTATGCGGTTGTCGCTGCGCAGAAACGAATAGCTGATACCGGGCATCAGCAGGTTGCTCAGGCCCGCATCGTCCCCCAGCCGGTACTCTTCGCGTTGGTACTTGAGCGATATGACTCGCTGCCAGCCATTGGGCAGCTTGCTGTGCCATTCAGGGCCTACCGTCAACAGCTTGCTGAGGGTGTCGGTACCCGCCAGTTCCTCGTTCTGGTACCCCCCGGCAAAACGCAGTTTGTCCGTCAATGGTGGGTCCAACGGGATGTCGTACCACAACCCCACGTTTTGCCGCGGCGCCGACAGCTCCGCTTCCCAGCCATAGCTGTGCCCCTGAGGGTTGACCCAATGGCGAGTCCAGTTGGCCTTGCCGCGCGGACCGACGTCGGTGGAGTAGCCAAGGCCCAGGCCTAATGTGCGGGGTTTGCGGGTTTCCAGGCGCACATCGACCGGAATGTTCTGGGCGACAGCGGCCGTGGGCGCGGCGTCTACGCGCACGCCCTCGAAGTAGCCGCTCGATTGCAAATCGTTGTTGAGTTCGGCAATCAGCTCCGAATCATAGGGTGTACCGGGCTTGAACGAGACCATGCGCTGCAGCAGATCGTCGTCCAACGGCGTATCGCCACTGAAGGTGACCGCGCCCAAGCGGTACCGCGGCCCACTTTGGTAGACCAGATCGATATCGGCCACGCCAGCACGTGGATCGACGGCCAGGCGCTGCTGGCTGAAGCGGCCTGCGAAGAAGCCATAACGTGAGGCCTGGTTCTGAATGACACGCTTGGCATCTTCATAGACGCCGTGGTTCAGTGGCTGGCCAGCGCGAAGGGCGCCGCCGGAAGGCACCCTGAAGGCGGTCATGTCACTGGCCGGCCCCTCGACGCGCACGGTTACGTTGCGCAGGCGAATCGGCTCGCCAGGCACGATGTTCACCACCAATCGCGGTGAACCGTCATCACCGCTAGGCGGCTTGACGTCGGTGCTTATCTGGGCCTGGTAGTAGCCCAGCGCCTGGGCCGCTTTGCGCGCCTGCTCCTCGGCCCCGCGACTGAAACGCAGCAGCGCTTGCTCGTCGCGGTCACCCAAGCTACCGATATAGCCCTCGACATTGGCCTTGAGCGCCTTGTTGGCCGGTTTGACCGTCACCACCAATTCGCTCTGGCCCCATGCAGCAAAGCTAACGGCCCAGATCACTAGGCCCCAGCGAACTCTTCCTGAATATGTCATCCCGCGCATGCTACCAGACCAACAGTGTAAAAGAAGCCAACCCAAACGCCATTCACGCCAATGGCTCACCGGCCTGAGCGTTGTCATACATCAAGACGCGTTGGCGTACTGTCCCAATGGCGACCTCACCGGTCTCGACAAAGCCTTGGGTGTGATAAAACGCCACGTGTTCATCATTGCCCGTGTCGACGACGATGCCTTGGGCATCTCCATCATTTCTGCACCAGTGTTGTACCGCATGTAACAACTGGGTCGGATACACCTGGCCTTGTAGCACTGGCAACACACCCAGCAGCGGTAACACGTGCACCTGATCGGTAGGCCGGCACGTCGAGACGGCCGCCTGGTAAGCCATGAAGCGCCGGGTGGCACGCACCCCTGCGCCAACCATCATGCGCAAACGCCAGGCCCAACTGTCTGCCACACCCAGACGCCGCAGGGGCGGGACGATCAGCGCGACGCCGATCAGACGATCGTCGAGTAGCAGGCCGACGGCGGGCAGCTGCAGGTAAAAATGCTGGCGGACCCACTCGCGCAGCAGTGTGCGCAGGCGCCGCTCATAACCGGGGCGATGCGCTTCGAGCAGATAAGCGAAGGTTGGGTCGTCCCGGTAGACGGTGTACAGCAGTGCCCGGGTTTCGCGGCGGTAACCGGAATCGAGCAGGCAAACGCGGGCCTCGGCGGCAGGGGCTTGAGACATGGAGGGGAACCTTCTGGGCTGGCTGATAGGCCTTGGAGGCACAATGCCGCCCATCGTTCACCTTGGCGCTGCACCAGTAGCGCCTATGCGCCACCATGCTGGTGATCAACGCCGATGTCGGCTAGCATCGCGCCTTTTTACCGGGATCGTCTCTGCATGAAGATCGTCTGTTTCAACATCAACGGCCTGCGGGCGCGCCCACACCAGTTGGCCGCCCTGGTCGAAAAGCACCAGCCGGACATCATCGGCCTGCAGGAAACCAAGGTCAGCGACGATCAGTTTCCGCTAGCCGAGGTCCAGGCCCTGGGCTATCACGTGCATTACCACGGGCAAAAGGGCCACTACGGTGTCGCCCTGCTGTCGCGCCAGGCACCCTTGAGCCTTCACAAGGGGTTCGCAACGGACGAAGAAGACGCTCAGCGCCGTTTCATCTGGGGCACCTTCGCCGACCACCAAGGCAACCCCATCACCGTCATGAACGGCTATTTCCCGCAGGGCGAAAGCCGTGACCACCCCACCAAGTTTCCGGCCAAGCAGCGTTTCTACGCCGACCTGCAAGCACTGCTCGAAGGCCAGTTTCGCAATGACCAACCCGTGCTGGTGATGGGCGACATGAACATATCGCCAGAAGACTGCGACATCGGTATCGGCCCAGACAATGCCAAGCGCTGGCTCAGGACCGGCAAATGCAGCTTCCTGCCAGAGGAGCGTGAGTGGATGGAGCGCTTGAAAGGCTGGGGCCTGGTAGACAGCTTCCGGCATCTGCACCCGGGTGTCGACGACCGCTTCAGCTGGTTCGACTACCGCAGCCGTGGCTTCGAAGACGCGCCCAAGCGCGGCCTGCGCATCGACCTGATCATGGCCTCGGCAAGCCTGGTCCCGAGGATCAAGGCTGCGGGAGTGGATTACGAACTGCGCGCGATGGAGAAACCGTCGGACCATGCGCCCATCTGGCTAGAGCTCAGCTAAGCCAGCCTGGGCGCGCACGGGGTCTCGTCCGGCTCACAACGTCGTGCGCAAGGCCTCCCCGATGCCGACACCCCGGCCATCATCGGCGGCACTGACCAGGGCGAAATTATACGCACCGTGGGACCAGTACCGGGCCTGAAGCTGACCATCGATTCGCTGCCCTTGCGGCATGCGCCGGAAGTGCTTGCCGGGTGAGCGCAGGAACAGGCTGATCCTGCGCCCCACCCCATCTTCGAACACCACCAGCGCCGCCGGCCCTTGCTCGTTACTGAGCAGTCGGGCGCCCACGGGGGTGAACCCGTAGCCTGCCAGGTCAGGCAGTTGCCCCACCTGATCAAAGTGCGCTTGCAGCCAAGTGCGCAATTGATCGGGATCACGCGCCTGGATGTCCAGCGCCTGGCTGTCGGCGAACAAGCGGTGAGCCTGCACGGCATCAGCCATGGGTTTTACGTCAGCAAGGCTGGCATCGCGCGCCTGCCACCCACCGAGCCCGCCTACGCCCAAGGCCACTACGATCGCGGCAGCACTTGCCCAGCGACGCTGCAGGCGGTGTCGCGCCTGTCGCCGCAGCTGATCCCGATCAACCAGCGTGCTCGCCCGCGGCTGCGCAAGGCCCGCCAGGCCCGTACGCAATTGGCGCGCATCGGCGAGCCAGCCTTCAACGCGTTGCGCAGCCTGGGGATGGCTGGCCAGCCAGGCCTGGACTTCGGCGCGGCGCACCGGGTCCAGGCGGTCATCGACGTAGGCATGAAGCTCTTCTTCACTAGGAATAAGACGTGTCATTTCAATCTCCGCAAGGCCGGTGGTCGAGGGCTGTCCTCGGTCAATGCGCGCAGGGCATCGCGCGCGCGCGACAGGCGTGACATGACAGTACCGATGGGAATGCCCAACGTCTGGGCAGCCTCCTTGTAACTCAGACCTTCAACGCTCACCAGCAACAGCAAGGCACGTTGCTCGGTCTTGAGTCGGCCGAATGCCTGCAAATCCGCCTGGGCCAGCACGATGTCCTCAAGATTGTCGCCAGCCACTTCTTCGGCCGCGCTGCTGCTGGCGAACCAGGAGAGCCAGCGGGCGTGCAGGCGTTCTCGCCGTTTGCCATCCAGAAACAGGCGATAAAGGATGGTGAACAGCCAGGCGCGCAGGGCATCGGGATCCTGATGCTGCTGACGCCGGCTCAGGGCACGCTCGACCGTGGCCTGCACAAGGTCATCGGCACTCCCCGCCTCGCGAGTCAGCCAGATGGCGAAGCGGCGCAGTCGGGCCAGCAGCGCTCGCCATTGTTGGTCGTCCAAGTCCTGCATGGAAAGTATCCGGGCAATGATGGGGCAGTGTAGGGAACAGACGCGCTGGAGAAAAAGTTATTCCCACCCGAGGAATAACTTTTTCAGTGCAGCGTCGTACTGGCACCTTTCGTGAAATCAACGGGACTGACCATGAACCAACCTTTGCAGGGCCAGGCCAAGGCCTGGCGTCTTGCGGCAATCGGCGCGTTAATGCTGGCTGCCGGTGCGGGCTTTGCCTACAGCGCCGGCTGGCTTGGCACCTCCGCGCTCACACCACAGCGCATCATCGATACGTTCGAGGCCCAGGCTGGGCATTACCCGGGTTATCGCAAGAACCACTCCAAAGGCCTGTGCGTGAGCGGCTATTTCCAGGCCAGCGGGCAAGCGGCAAGCTTGTCGACGGCACGGGCGTTCACCCAGGCGCGCGTGCCGGTGATAGGCCGCCTGGCCATTGGCGGTGCCAACCCGTTCGCGCCTGACACCGGCATCCCCGTGCGCAGCCTGGCAATCGAGCTCTCCACCGATGACGGGCAAGTCTGGAGGACCGGCATGAACAATCCGCCCGTACTGGCAGTGAGTACGGCCGAGGCGTTCTACGAGCAGGTGCTGGCCAACACCCCGGACCCGGCGACGCGCAAGCCGGACCCTGCCAAGGTACAGGCCTTCTTTGCAACCCACCCCGAAAGCGCCGCGTTTCGGCAATGGGCCGCCAGCTACAAGCCCAGCGACAGTTTCGCCAACACCCAGTACCACAGCATCAATGCATTCAAGTTGATCGATGCCGACGGCAATGCCCACCCGGTGCGCTGGCAGCTTGAACCGCTCACGCCCTACACCGCGTTGCCGGCGCAGGTAGACGACCCCCTGTTTCTGCAACATGACCTGCAGCGACGGCTGGCGCAGGGGCCCTTGCGCTGGACCCTGCGTTTGGTACTTGCCGAGCCGGATGACGCCATCGACGACCCCGCCAAACCCTGGCCTGCGAACCGGCGCAGCGTCAACGCAGGCACGTTGGTGCTTGAACAGGTCGACGCACCGGAACAGGGTGCCTGCCGCGACCTCAACTTCGATCCCTTGATCCTGCCCCGCGGCATCGAACCTACCGCCGACCCTATACTCGCGGCCCGTTCAGCGGCCTATTCCGAATCGTTCAACCGTCGTAGCCGCGAGTCCTTGAGCACTGGAGCCCGACCATGAAACCCACCGTCTTTCATCCCGTCGCCCGCGTGCTGCACTGGTCGATGGCGATTCTGATCCTGGCCATGCTCTTCATCGGGGTAAGCATGGTCACGGACCTGTCGGTCCGTCATCCAGTGCTGGTCAGTTTGCACAAGGGCACAGGGCTGGCGCTGCTGGTACTGGTGATAGCGCGCATCATCGTGCGTCTGAGTATTCCCCATCCGCCCCTGCCCCAGGACCTGCCAGCTGTCCAGCGCCTGGCTGCGGGCGCTTCGCATCTGCTTCTGTACGGCCTCATGCTTGCCATGCCCTTGCTGGGGTGGGCCATGCTCTCGGCCGGCGGGTACCCTCGCCCGCTCGACCTGCCGGCGATCGCGCCTCATGACGTGCAGCTGTATGCCGTGCTGCGCCAGGCGCATGGCTGGGCGGGTTACCTGTTGTTTGCCACGGTACTGGTACACGTGGGCGCTGCGCTGATGCACGCCTGGGTTCGCCGTGACGGGGTGCTGCGCAGCATGTGGCCAGGCCCGAGAGCGGAATAAGGGCGCCGTATCTCGCCTGGCGATGACCCATCCGGCATCGCCAACGGCCTGCACTGGCAAACCGCAGCGCGCAAGGCTTGAGAGTATGTTTTAATGCGCCTCGCTCATTATTCTTGACACCTCTTATCACAAGGCGGCTATGGACACGGGGACGCGACTCAAACTAGTGCGTGAACGCAACAACCTCTCGCAGCGAGAGCTGGCGCGCCGCAGCGGGCTCACCAACTCGACCATTTCGCAGATCGAGCAGAATCGCGTCAGTCCTTCAGTCAGCTCCTTGAAAAAGCTGCTGGAGGGCATTCCGATGAGCCTGGCAGAGTTTTTCAGCTTCGATGAACCCGTGCGTGAGGAGCGATTTGTGTTCCGGGCAGGCGAGCAGCCCGACTTGGGTCGCAACGGGTTGCGCATGCTGCTGGTGGGTGCCAGCGTCGAGGGCCGGCAAATGCGTATGCTGCGCGAGCTTTATGCCCCAGGAGCCGACTCGGGCGAGCCCATCGTGCACGCCGAGGGTGAAGAGTGCGGGCTCGTCACCCGAGGCACCGTCGAGCTGTGGGTCGATGGCCAAGTCAGCGTGCTCAATGCCGGTGACGGCTACTACATCCCAACCACGCTGCCCCACAGTTTCAAGAATATTGGCCAGGACGAAGCGGAGATCATCAGCGCCAATACCCCCGCGAACTTCTGATTCAGGCGCCGTGATGGTTGCAGCCCAGGTCGGCTGCAACCATCACCGGTTCATCGGACCGTTGGCACCTCGATATCATCCTGCTCGCGGCTCGCGTAATGTTGCGCCAGCACGGCGCAGACCATCAGCTGGATCTGGTGGAACAGCATCAGTGGCAGGATCATTGCGCCAATGCCGCTCCCGACGAACAACACCTGCGCCATCGGCACCCCGGTTGCCAGGCTCTTCTTCGAGCCTGCGAACAGGATGGTGATTCGGTCTTCCAGGTTGAAGCCAAACACTTTGCCCAGCAAGCTCGTCCCCACCAACACCACGGTCAGCAGGATGCCGCAGACGGCGAACAGGCCTGCCAGGTGCTGCGGCGAAACGGTGTGCCATAAGCCTGTGACCACCGCTTCGCTGAAGGCGGTGTAGACCACCAGCAGAATCGAGCCCTGGTCGACGATCTTCAGCCAGCGCGCATTGCGCTTGACCCAGGCACCAATCCAGCGGCGGGCGAGCTGCCCGGCCACGAACGGCACCAGCAACTGCAAGGTGATCTTGAGCACTGCGTCCAGACCTGAGCCGGTGTCTCCGCTGGCGCCCAGCAACAACATCACCAGCACTGGGGTCAGGAATATGCCCAGCAGGCTGGAGGCGGCTGCGCTGCAGATGGCCGCCGGCACGTTACCCCGTGCCAGCGAGGTGAACGCAATGGCCGACTGGACGGTGGCAGGCAACGCGCAGAGGTACAGCACCCCCAAGTAAAGCTCATCTCCCACCAGTGGCAGGAACAGCGGCTTGAACGCCATGCCCAGCAGTGGAAACAGCACAAACGTGCAGGAAAACACCAGCAGATGGAGGCGCCAATGCCCCGCCCCAGCGATGATTGCCTCCCGCGAGAGCTTGGCCCCATGCAGGAAGAACAACAAACCGATCGCCAGGTTGGTGAGCCAGCCGAAATACACAGCCCCCTGACCTGAGCAAGGCAGCACGGTGGCAATCGCCACCACGGCCAGCAACGCCAGGGTGAAGTTGTCGAACAGCATGCGCAGATACTTCATCACAGTTCCGTTCCGTCTTGTCTTTGGGCAAGCACGGAGGATAAGGTTTTGCGTCCCCAGGCGCTAACGCCGGAACCCCTGCCGGTATCGCGCAACGGACACTCAGCCAAGGAACTTCAATGATCTGCTCCCGCTCCGTCTATATTGCGGTCGCCCTCATGCTCGGCGCACCCTGGTCATCCGCCTACGCCAATGATCCGCTGCGAATTAAAGTCGACACCGTCATCGGCCCCCTGATGCAGGCCGAGGGCATCAGCGGCATGGCCGTCGCGCTGTATGCCCATGGCCACGCTCATTACTTCAGCTACGGCGTCGCCAGCCGCGACAGCGGCGTGCCCGTTAGCCGCGACACCCTGTTCGAAATCGGCTCGCTGAGCAAGACATTCACCGCCACGTTGGTAGCCGTGGCCAATGCCGAAGGCCAGCTCGCCCTCGACGCCCCTGCCAAACGCTATCACCCGGCCCTGGGGGGTACTCCCATGGGGGACGCCACCGTGCAGGACCTGGGCACCTACAGCGCTGACTGCTTGCCCTTGCAGTTCCCCGACACCGTGAACTCCCCCCAGCAAATCGTGACGTTCTTGCGGCAATGGCAGCCCAAAGGCACGCCGGGTGCCCAACGGTGTTACTCCAACCCGAGCCTGGGCCTGTTCGGCGACCTGGCCGCCCGTGCCCAGCATCAACCGTTTGCCACCTTGCTTGAGCAAAACGTGCTCAAGCCCATGGGCCTGCACAGTACCTACCTGGATGTGCCCAGCGATGCACGTAGCCTGTATGCCCAAGGCTACGATGCCAGCGACAAGCCTGTGCGCGTGAACCCTGGCCCTTACGCGCAACAAGCCTACGGCATCAAGACCAGTGCCAGCGACCTGCTGCGCTACGTGCGCTTGAACATGCAGCCCGACGATCTGCCCGCGCCCTTGGCCCGCGCCGTCCTCATCACCCGCAATGGCTACGCCCAGATCGGTGAGATGACACAAGGCCTGGGCTGGGAGCGTTATGCGTACCCCGTCACATTGCGCACCCTCCTCACCGGCAATGGTCCGCAGATGATACGAGGCCCCCAGCCGGCACAACGGCTGCAGCCGCCAGCCGCTCCGTTGGCGGCAGCATGGTACAACAAGACCGGCTCCACCAACGGTTTCGGTTCATATGCAGCGTTCGTCCCATCAGAAGGGTTGGCCATCGTGCTTCTGGCCAACCGCAACTACCCCAACGAAGCCCGGGTCCGCGCGGCATTCGAGATTCTTTCGGGGCTCTGAAACCAAGGATTGTCGGACAACTCTACGAAAATGTAGTGAGCAAAAATAATCACTACAAAACGGTTGACGCCGTTCATCGCGCTTGTGCATGATGAGGCCGTCTCCCTGATCGGGAGTCGTGGCAAGGGTGTTCCAGGCCGCCTGCGCGGTAACGCAGGCGGCCCGTGGAGAGGGAACTGTCCAAAAGGCAGCGTGAGAAAGCCCCTGTTGCAAAGCTGCAGTAGCAGCCTTGGAAACGCGCTACATCGCGATAGCGCCAACTGTGAATATCACCTGAAACTGGGTAATGGGGGCTTTATGATGAACTTGAACGACAATCCGACCATTGATCAATTGGCCAAGCTGTTCGCCACGCGCAAGGACAGCCTTGATGACCATCTGCTGTGGGTGAGCCAAAGCGGCGAAGTGCGCCTGGACCGCTTGCCACCCAACACGATTGAAGATGAATTCCAGGAGCACCTGCCAAGCATGCGTGCGCGCTTCAAGGCCTACCGCCGAGGCCAGGGCTATGTAGGCAAGAAGGCGGCTGCCGATACCGAGTTCGTCGGCCGTGTCTTGCAAACCCTGCAACAGCAATGGCCAGAGGCGCGTACGCAACATGCCGTGAAGGTGATCGAAGCGCAGTACTGACCCTCACGCGGTCTCAAGCCCGGCCACCGCGCCGGGCTTTTTCATGCGCGCCTTTTTGCCTTATGGGGTAACGGCGTGGCGCCCGTGGCCAATGCCCGAGCGCGCTCCACACCCCACACCAGCGCGCGGGTCATGGTTTCGCCGCAGCGGGCGGGATAATACTCCTCCACCAGAGCCTGCCCGTCGCGAGCGTAAAGGCCAAGAAACAGTTGAGTTGCGCCTTGCCTGGACAGGCGCACCTGCACATCGAGGGTCGTGCCGTCGCTGAGCGCCTCGTCGTGGCAGCGGCTGTGCAGTTGTGCATCGGCCCACTGCCAATAGATTTCGTCCCTGACTCGCATCGTTTGCGGTCCTCCCTACCAAAACGTAGCCAGGGAAGCATATCCGTGCCTGCTGGGCGACTGTAACCGACCAACAACATGAGCCTGGTCAATCAAAACTCGAAAAAAACGGGTAGCGCCCGCAGTTACTCAGGCCCTCGCGGCCCTGAGCCGCTGGCCGAGTCGGGCACCAAACACGTTCACCAGCAAACCACACATGACCAGCAAGGCACCCCAACCCTGGGTTTCGGTCAGGCGCTCACCCAGCAGCAGTGCCGACGAACTCAGGCCTATCACAGGCACCAATAGCGAAAAAGGCGCGACCTTGCCAGCCGGATGGCGCGACAACAGCGTGCTCCAGAGGCTGTAGCCCAGGATGGTGGCGACGAATGCCAGGTATGCCAGCGCGGCAATCGAGTGCCAGCCGATATGCGTGAGCGCCTGGCTGATGCGTTCAGGCCCCTCCAGCCAGCCAGAGAGCAGCAGAAAGGGCAGCGGAGGGATCAAGCCGCCCCAGATGACCAATGCCACCAGGTCAATCGATCCGAAGCGGCGGGTAATGATGTTGCCCAAGCCCCACATCGCCCCGCCACACAAGGTCAATATCAGCGCGAGCGTGGGAACATGGCTGCCGTCTTCACTGCCGATCAGCGCCAGTCCACCAGCGGCCACCAGCAGCCCGAGCACACTGGCCACGCGCAAGCGCTCGCCCAGAAACAGCGCGGCGAAGCCCAGGGTGAAGAAGGCCTGGGACTGCAGGACCAATGAAGCCAGCCCCGGTGGCATGCCGCTGGCCATGGCCTGGAACAGAAATGCGAACTGCCCCAGGGAGATGGTCGCGCCGTACGCGATCAGCCAACGCCAGGGCAGGTTTGGCCGCTTGATGAAGAACACCGCGGGGAATGCCACAAGGAGAAAACGCAGCGCCCCCAGCAACATGGGCGGCAACCCATCGAGCCCGACCTTGATCACGACGAAGTTGACGCCCCAGGCGATGATTACCACCAGAGCGATGAGCAGGTCCTTGAGCGGCATTGCGGCTTCCTTCTTCAGCGCTTATACATATTTCGTTACAGCATAAGGCTATTCCTCGATGACCCACCATTACAGTTGAGCCCTAGCGTTGCGCAACAGTAGGCTGTGTCGCCGTTAGCGGAATGCGGTGGCCGCGCATGAAAAAGGGCCGCCTAGGCGACCCTCAACTTGCGCTAAGGCGAACCCTCGCCGTCACGCAACGGCGAACAGATCGTTCTCGATGTGCGCCTGTGCAGCGGTAATCGCTTGGATACGCTGCTCCGGACCGTAAGCCAGGCCGTGAGCCCGAACCACCTGCAGGTCGGTAATGCCGATGAAGCCCAGGAACACCTTGAGGAAGTCTTCATGGCCTACCCCGGTAGGTTGATCGGCGTGCACACCACCTGCCGTGGAAACCAGCACCACTTTCTTGTCACCGCACAAGCCTTCCGGGCCAGCTTCGGTGTAACGGAAGGTCTTGCCGGCGACGGCGATGCGGTCGATCCACGCCTTGAGTTGGGTCGGCACGCTGAAGTTGTACATCGGTGCGCCAATGACCACCGCATCGGCGGCCAGGAACTCTTCGAGGGTCTCGGCACTGAGGTTGGCCTCGAAGGCCTGGGCTGCATCGCGCAGCTCTTCACCCGTGCCGGCAGCCATCAGGGTAGCGGCCGAGAAATGAGCCATGGCATCGGCTGCCAGGTCGCGATAGACCACTTCGACGTTTGGCTCAGCGGCCTGCCAAGCGGCTACGACCTCACGGCTCAGTTGGCGCGAGGCCGAGTTGTCACCCAGGATGCTCGAATCGATGTGCAGCAGTTTCATGAGGTGCTCCTGCGAAAAGGGGTTGAAGCGGGAGATGTTTGATGGGAACGATGTTACCTAAGCGAGTAATGGATGATAAGTGCCCCCAATCGCGTTAGTTTGTCCTATCCCTGGAACAATGAGCATTGCCCATGCAGGATTTGAACGATCTGTTCTACTTTGCCCGCGTCGTCGAAGCAGGCGGCTTCGCCGCCGCCGGACGCCAACTGGGCATTCCGAAATCAAGGTTGTCCCGTCGAATCGCCGAACTGGAAGAACGCTTAGGGATGCGCCTGCTACAGCGCACTACACGCCAGGTGAAACTGACCGCCGTGGGCGAGCGCTACCTGCATCACTGCCAGGCCATGCTTCTCGAAGCCGAGGCTGCCGAGGAAGCGGTAGCCAGCATGAGCAGTGAACCGCGCGGCAGGCTACGCGTATCCTGCCCGGTGGCCTTGGGTCATGCGTTCTTGCCGGACGTGGTGACCCAGTTTTTGCGGCAATATCCGCTCGTACAACTGGACCTGGTCTTGCTCAACCGTCGGGTGGACCTGATCTCCGAAGGTATAGATGTAGCGCTGCGTGTGCGTGACCTGGGCGATGAGGACCCTACGCTGGTGACCCGGCGACTTTGTCAGGCACAGATGCAACTGGTTGCCGCGCCTGGTTTTGCCCCACAGGTACGCGAGCCTGAGCAGCTAGCCGACCTGCCGGTGCTCGGCGCACCCGAAGCCGACCGCCTGGTACACCTGAGGCTGCAAGGGCCTGGGGGCCAGCTGCGCGCCTTGGCGCTCGAACCCAGGCTGTCAGTGGACGATTTCGTGGTACGTAATGCAGCTGTACGCGCGGGCCTGGGCTTCACCGCCCTGCCCAGCCTGTTTTGTGAAGAGCAGCTGCAGCGTGGAGAACTTGTCAGGCTGCTCCCGGACTGGTCCTTGCCAGGCGGCTACCTGCAGGCGGTATACCCTCACAGACGCGGTGTCACGCCTGCGGTGCGCGTATGGATCGACCATTTGGCCGCCTCATTCGAAACGTGCGGGGAACGCTATGTCTGACAGGTCACTGAGCAAATAGAGGAGTGGCCGGGAAATGTATTAAGCGCGCTCGCTCCCGTGTGTGATAAAGCGGTTTCACGCCAATGCCGCAGCTCGCCCCTGGAAGAACAGCCAATACGCCCAGGCGGCCTGGTGCACGACCACGATGGCCCAGAAGGTAACCTGGTAAGGCACCTTGCGTGTCTTGTGCCTGAACAACTGCTGCGCCAGCAGAGCGCCAGGCCAGCCACCGAACAGTTCTGTACCGTGCAACAGCTTCTCCGGGATGCGCCGCGCCTGGGTGCGGGCCTGGGCCTTGTCGTGCCAGTAGAGCAACACGCTGACCAGGCTCACCACCGGGTACACCACCAGCGGCCACCACGCCTGCGCGTCGTAGGCCAGGCACGCTACACCCAACACCGGCAGCACACACAGCAGCCCCAGCAGCCCCCCCTTGAACCGGGCGTTGCGTATCTGCGCGGGGCGCTGGCGATCTGGCTGCTCAACCATGGGCAACGGTCCAGTCGACCCAGCCGAACAGCCAGCTGGCCAGAATCAGCATGCCGAAGACGATCCGATACCAGGCAAAGGCTGCATAACTGTGGTTGGCGATGAACTTCAACAGGCCGCGTACGGCGATCATCGCGAAGATGAACGAGGTCACGAAGCCCAGCGCAAAGACCGGTAGATCATCGGGCTGGAACAGATGACGGTACTTGTAGCCCGAGTACACGGCAGCCCCCACCATCGTCGGCATCGCCAGAAAGAAGGAAAACTCCGTCGCAGCAGTACGCGACAGGCCAAACAGCAGGCCACCGATGATGGTCGAGCCGGAGCGCGAAGTACCAGGAATCATGGCCAGGCACTGCACAAAACCGATTTTCAGCGCATGGCTCCAGCGCATCTCATCGACATGCGTCACCTCAACCGTATGTTGCCGTCGCTCGGCCCAGAGCATGACCACCCCACCCAGCACCAGCGCAGCCGCCACGGTGACCGCGTTGAACAGGTACTCATGAATCAGGTCGGCGAACAATACACCCAATACCAGCGCTGGCAGAAAGGCCAATAGCAGGTTACCGGTGAAGCGCTGGGCCCTGGGCTGGTTGGGCAACCCGCGGACCACGTCGACTATCTTGCCGCGAAACTCCCACATCACCGCCAGGATGGCGGCCAGCTGAATGATGATGTTGAAGGCCATCGCCCGCTCACCTGTGAACCCGATGAGGTCGGCGACGATGATCTGGTGGCCGGTACTGGAAATCGGCAGGAACTCCGTCAGCCCTTCCACCACGCCCAGTATGATTGCCTGAAAGGCCGTCCAAAAATCCATCATCCCCCCGATGGAGCCTGCTCGTGGCAAGCTCCTTGTTCTTGATTTGCCTGAATATTGCCGCACGCGGCCCGGCTGTTTTACAGCGTCTGTTGGTCGCAAAGCCAGTGGAAAAGTTCACGGTTACTAAAGGTTTCATGTTGCGCCGCCGAAATGCTGGCAGAACCCCTTTGCACTGTCATGACGTTGCAGGCAACAGACTCCACGGCACATGGCACTTAGCCATTGGTCGAGTGGGTCCATGGCCACAGGCGTGCTTGGATGCAGGTGAAAACAAGAACAAATGGAGCATGCGCAATGAAGACGCTTAGATCGATGTCGATCAGCAGCCGCTTGTGGCTGATCCTGGTAGTGGCGATAGCCACGCTGTTGGCGCTTGGTCTGCTGATGCTGCGCCAGATCCACGGCGACTTGTACCAGGCCAAGGCTGAGAAAACCCGGCATGTGGTGGAAACGGCCACAGGTGTATTGGTGCATTTCCAACAGCTGGAGGCCGCCGGCACGTTGAGCCGCGACGCGGCCCAGCAACAAGCCCTGCAGGTGGTGAGGGCGCTGCGCTATGACCATGACGACTACTTCTGGATCAACGACCTGACCCCGCGCATGATCATGCATCCGGCCAATCCCAAGCTCGATGGCCAGGACCTGTCGGGCATCCGGGATCCGGATGGTTTTGCGGTATTCAACGAAATGGCCGCGCTGGGGCGCCAGCAGGGGGCAGGGCCTGTGAATTACCGCTGGCCCAAGCCCGGGGCTAGCGAACCTGTTGCCAAGACGTCCTTCATCCAGCTGTTCAAGCCCTGGGGCTGGATCATCGGCTCTGGCGTCTACGTGGACGACGTACAGGCCGAGTTCGCTCGACAGCTGCGTGACGCTTCGCTGCTGGGCGTGGTGATCGCGCTGCTGATGGGCCTGATGGTCTGGGTCATCGCACGCAGCATTGCCCGCCCGCTGCAGGAAGCCGTGCAGGCCATGGGCAATATCGCCAGCGGCGAAAGCGACCTGACCCGGCGGCTGGATACCCACGGGCGTGATGAACTCAGCCAGCTGGGCGAGCACTTCAACCGCTTCAACGGCAAGCTGCAAGGGGTGATCGGACAACTGCAAGGGGCGGCGCATGCGCTGGCCAGATCGGCCGACCATGTAGGCGACAACGCCGGTGCGGCGCAACAGCAAAGCGCGCAGCAATCACTGCAGATGGACCAGGTGGCAACGGCCGTGAACGAGGTGACCTACGCCGTGCAGGATGTTGCCAAGACCGCCGAGCAGGCCGCCGGGGAGATGCACACCGCTCAGCAACAGGTCGCGCAGGGGCAGCAGGCGATCCATGGCAGCCTGGCTCAGATCGACCGGTTGTCCATGACCATCGAACAGGCAGTGCAGGTGATCCGCGATCTGGCCGGGCACAGTACCCGCATTGGCGGCGTACTGGACGTGATCCGCTCGATTGCAGAACAGACCAACCTGCTGGCCCTCAATGCGGCGATCGAAGCGGCTCGCGCAGGCGAGCAAGGCCGGGGTTTTGCCGTGGTAGCCGATGAAGTGCGCCTGCTGGCGCAGCGCACGGCCCAGTCCACCGCCGAGATCCACACCATGATCGAACACTTGCAGAGCCAGTCCGATGCCGCCGTCAAGGCGATCGACACCAGCAGCGAGGCCTCACGACAAACTGTCACGCAAGCCCGTGAAGCAGGCGCCAGCCTCGATGCGATCAACCAGGCCCTGCACACCCTGACAGCGTTGAATGCTTCCATTGCCAGCGCCACCCTGCAGCAATCCCACGTAGTGGAAGACATCAACCGCAACGTGCTGGACACGGCAGGCCTTTCCCAGCAGGCGGCCGATGCGGCGCGTCAGTCCAGTGAAGCCGGCGTGGCGCTGGGCCGGCTCAGCCAGGACCTGGAACAACTGCTGCGCCAGTTCAAGGTCTGAAGCCGACAGCGGCTCAGGGCTGCAAGACGGCCCTGATGCCGGCAACGCCCTACACCTTCCTTGAGCTAACCGCTACAATCGCGCCCCCCGCTCAATTCTCCAAGGATCGCCGATGTCCGGCCTTGAACTCATCGCCGCCGTCCTCGGCGTCATCGCTGTGTGGCTCACGGTCAAGCAGAACGCCTGGTGCTGGCCCATTGGCCTGATCATGGTGCTGATCTATGCCTGGCTCTTTTACGAGGTCAAGCTCTATTCGGGCATGCTGCTTCAAGTTGCCTATGCGCTGTTGCAAGTGTATGGCTGGTGGCAGTGGAAGCGCCCTGAACGCCAAGATGCGGCACGCCAGGTATCGAGCTTGCGACCCGGCGCGCTGCTCACCCACCTGTGCCTGGGCGTGCTGCTCAGCGCAGCATTAGGTGCTGCCATGGCCACCTGGACCGATGCCGCCCTGCCCTGGCTGGACGCCAGCCTGACCGGCTTCAGCCTGGTGGCGCAGTGGTGGATGGCGCAAAAGCGCTTGCAATGCTGGCCCCTGTGGGCCGTGGTGGACATCATCTATGTCGGGCAGTACCTGCACCAGCACTTGTACTTCACCGCAGCGCTGTTTGCGGTGCTTACCCTCATCGCCCTGCGCGGATGGCTGGAGTGGTACCGGGACCCAGCGTTGGTGAAGGCATGAGCGCTGTGACGAGCACTCAGGTGGTGGTGCTGTGCGGCCCCGAATCCAGTGGCAAGAGCTGGTTGAGCGGCCAGATCCAGGCGCGTTTCGGTGGGCTGGTAGTGGGTGAGTACGTGCGTCACTTCATCGACCAGCACTGCCGCGACACGTGCTACGCCGACATCCCCAGCATCGCCCGTGGGCAATTGGCCTGGGAAGACGCTGCACGCGCAAGCTCGCCGTCGCTGCTGATTCTGGATACTCATCTGCTCAGCAATATGCTCTGGAGTCAGACCTTGTTCGGCGATTGCCCACCTTGGCTGGAGCAGGCTCTGCTCGATCGTCACTACGACCTGCACTTGCTGCTTAGCCCTGAGGGCGTGCCCTGGGTTGCCGATGGTCAGCGCACCCAGCCGGATGTGCGAGAGCGCCAGCAGTTTTTCGGGGCGAGCCTGCACTGGTTGCAAGACCACGATCAGCCTTACCGCATCATCGAAGGCGACTGGGCAACACGGCAGGCCCTGGCGCTGGAGCTGGTCGCTTCAATGCTGCGTCGCTCGGCCCCGGTGTAAAGCCCCTGACACACCCCCGCCGCAGCCAACCCTGCAAGCATGCGGCTTACGCCGTGAAGTGCGGTAAGTGTCACGCCACCGAAACACTGCCTGCCACTGTGATCAAACCCTCTCCCAGAGGTGACCGCTCGGTCACCGGTATCTGCTCGTTGTATCAGCCCTGACACAACGCAGGCCTGCACGACGGCCTTTATCACGCTAACCCCCTGAAATACCGCGACTTCTCAAAAGCGGCACGGCTCCTGCTCTTGCTAGCGCAACGCTGAACAAGGCCAGCGGCTGAAGAAGGAACCGCCGTCGTGAGGAACATCGACAAACGCCTGGGTTACCTGTTGCTGCTGGGGTGCGTGGTCAGCTCGCTCAGCGCAACCACCCAAGCCGACAATGGCACCATCGTCATTACCCGCGACGTGCAGACACGCAATGCCGTGATTCCCCCACTGCGCCCGGACCCCACACCTACCACCGTCAATGCCAACCCGGTCAATCATGTGCTGCGCCAGACCAACGAGTTGAGTGACGGCGACTTCGCCAGCATCAGCAGCGGCTCAGGCATCAACGCCATGATCACCCAGCAGACCGACCACCTGGGCGGCAACCTCGGCCACCAGACCCAATTGCCCAACCTGGCAGGCGGACGTGGATCAGGCTCGGGCAACGGGATCTCCAACATGGTCAATTCGAGCGTGCAGAAAGGCCTCGCGCCCCTGCAGATCCTGACGGGGGGCAAATGACATGAAGCCTGCCCTGCTCGTAATCACCCTGCTGTGCAGCGCGTCCGCCATCGCCCAGCCACCGGCTGCCGTCAGCAACAACGCCACCATCGACGACGCCGGCCGTGCCTATCAGGGCAACATGACGGTCAACCAGGCTGCCGGAGACCTGCAGCAGCAGGCCAACGCCCGGGCGTTCGCCCTGGGCCACGGCGCCAGTGCCACGACACAGATCCGGCAGCGGCTCAATACACCTCCGGACGCTGCCATGGATACCCAGGCCAATATTGGCGGCGCCGCGTTCAGCCACGGCAATGGCGCGCTTGGTGTCAACCAGAGCGCCGGTGCAGGCACCCAGCAGGCCAACGCCCTGCGCATCAGCGTGGGTATACAACCGCAAAGCATCGACGACAGCGTCCTCCTGCAACAGAACGTGACGCTGCTCAACACCTTTGACTCAGCTACTACCTCGACGGGTCATCGCCAGGTCACCACCAGTGACCAAGCGTTCACCGGTGGCCGTGGCGTGGTTCAGCTGAATCAGAGTGCCGGGGTGGGAAACCGCATGGCCAACACCTTGAGCATACGGGTCGCCGACTGACCGTTTGAGTCATGAACGACACTTAACCTTTAGAGTACGGAGAATCACCATGAAACCTTCGATGGCACTCAAGCCTCTGGTTTTCGCAATTGCTGCGGTCATGGCCGTTGCTGTACAAGCCGATCAGAACCGTCGCAGCTACAACGGCAACAGCACCACCTGGCTGCCCATCTCGGCCAAGGCCGATGCGCTGGACACCCAGCGTAGCACCGGCAACACCATCACCAACCAGGGCACCGTCAACGAAGCTGAAATGAGCAGCTCGGCAACCGGTGCCAGTGGCAACGTGGGTGTCAACGTGGCGTCTGGTAACGGCAACCAGCAGGGCAACGCGTCGGCCATCGCCAATGCCGCTGCCGACTCTACCCTGGACAACAGTTTCGTCTTCGGCACCGCCGAAGCCAACGCTGACGTCAGCCAGTACAGCAACAACAACCGTGTCGACAACTGGTCGACCCAGTCTTCGGCAGTGATGAGCGGCTCTGGCGAAGGCAGCTCGGGTAACGTGGGCATCAACATTGCCGGCGGCGACCTGAACCAGCAGAAAAACAGCATGGCCATCGCCAATACCAACGCCGGTATCGGCAATGCCACGGCTACGGCCAAGGCCGATCAGAACGGCCCAGGGCTTGTGGTCAACAACGGGGCCGACCGCACGTACCGCGTCGATACCCTGACCTTCACCACCTCGGCCACCGGTTCCAGCTCGCGTGAAGGTACGCTGAACTCCACCGATGACCGCAGTGCCTCGTCCAGCTTCAACCTGGCGGGTTCGCAAAGTGCCAGCTCCAGCGGCTCCAGCGGTTGGAATTCAAGTGGTTCGAGTGCCAATAACGCCAGCGGCTCCAACAGTGCCAGTGCCAGTGGTTCCAACAGCTGGGGCATGAACGGTTCGGCAAGCGGCAGCGCCAGCGCCTCGAGCAGCGCCAGCCTGAGTGCCAGCCTGGCAGCGGCTGCCGATGCCACGCGTACCCTGACCCTGACCAACGGCGATCGCGAGCGCACCCGCACCAGCAGCGTAGACGGTTCGCTCAATGCATCCCTGGATGCTTCGGTGAACACCTCGCAGCAAAGTGCATACGACTCTTCGTTCGAAAAAGCCTTCGACTCCAACTACGACAAGTCGCGCGAGTCGTCCTATAACCATTCGCGGGACTCGTCGTACACCAAGTCGCATGACTCTTCCTACGAGAACGCTTCGGCTTCGGCGTATGAAAAGTCTGGCGAAACCTCCAGTCAGTCCTCCAACGACGTCGCCAAGAGCTACAGCGAAAGCAGCGCTTACGACTTGAGCAATACCGTGTCCTTCCAAGTGCTGACCCCGACCGGCTGGGCCAACCCTGTGACCAACACTGCAACCCTTAGCGGTTCGGTCAATGGCGGCAGCGGCAACCTGGGCGTGAACGTGGCGGCCGGTGTGGGCAACCAGCAGAGCAACTCGCTGGCCATCTCCAACACCTCGTTCTGATGCCAGACCCCAAGGCCCCCTTTTTGGGGGCCTATCTCCAACGCACCCAAAGGCGTCGATCATGCGCGTATTCGCCCTGGCGTTCCTGCTGTGCCTGGCCAGCATGGGTCAAGCAGCCCAGATGCCGCTGTCCGTCCTGCCTGGCGGCGCGGTGGTGTTCAAGCCCATCCAGAGCATGCGCGAACGCAAGTTCGCCGACTTGGTGCAACAGAAGACCGATTTCAGCTGCGGCGCCGCCGCGCTGGCAACCATCCTGCGTCAGGCCTACTGGCTGGACGTGGACGAACACCAGATCATCGAGGGCATGCTCACCCATGCCGACCAGAACCTGGTCCGCACCCAGGGGTTTTCGATGCTCGACATGAAGCGCTATGTGGAAAGCCTGGGCATGCGCGCCCGGGGTTACCGAGTGGCGCCCGAGACACTGAACAGCGTTCGAATCCCAGTGGTGGTGCTGATGGACATCCGCGGCTACAAGCACTTTGTGGTCATGCAGAAGGTCGACCGGGGCTGGGTCTACATCGGCGATCCGGTGCTGGGGCACAAGCGTTACAGAACCGAGGACTTCCTAAAGGGCTGGAACGGCATCATCTTCGCGGTGATCGGCCAGGGCTACGACAAGCAAAACGCCCTGCTCGACCCTCCGCTGCCGCTGACGGCCAAAGGCCGCCTGGACGGCTTCACGCCGGTCAAGGATGCCGATCTGCTGGACTACGGCTTCATTCGAAGCGATTTCTTCTAACGCCTCTTCCAAGAACAAGGTGCACGATGCGCCGGGGAGCATTGCATGAAGACCCCTATCTGGTTGGTTCTGGCCTGCATGACGGCCAGCCTGCCTATCCACGCCGAAGTGCTGCACCCTATCGAGCTCAAGGACCAGGAACTGGCGAGCTTGCGCGGACGCTACGTGATGCCGGGTCGAATCGTGAGTTTCGGCATCGTCATGAGCAGCACCTGGCAGAACGCGCGCGGTGAAGTGATAGGCGCCAGCAGCACCTTGCAGGTGCAGCAGGCCACGATCAAGCCGCAATTCTACGTCTCGTTGATCGATGAGCGCGGCGCGCCGACGGCCCAGGGAAGTGCCCAGCCGGTTGCCCAGGGCAGCGGTACGGTGAGCGGCGGTGCCGGGCTTGGTACTACGCAGGGGGTGACCCAAGTGGTCCGCGCGGCCGGCGACGACAACAGTGCCTACAACAATGTGAACGTCAATGTGACCAAAGCCGACCAGGCTCCCACGGTGCAGCCCCATGGGCAGGTATTGGCCGCCGGACAGACGCTGATGGCCGAGAACGGCGCTGGCGCGCTGAGCGTGTCGTCCACAGGCGTAGGCGTGCAAATGAACATAGATGCCCACGGCAATCAGGGCAACAGCGTGCAGCGTCTGGCCCAAGGCGGGTTGATGCAGAACACCACCGTGCTCGGCAATGGCAACCTGGTGAACAACGTCACCTCTCTGAACGTGGTCATGCGCCAGAACCTGCCAACCGCCGCTTCGCTAAATGGCAGCCTGGACCAGCTCAAAGGGCTTCGCTCTGTCGGATACTGATCTACGCTCAGTCTCATCACAGCAGTCGGAAGGGACGGCATCTTCATGCAACGATCGTTAGCACTCAAAGCGGTTGTGTGTTTGACAACCTTGGCACCCGCCACATCGCTATACGCCGCTGTAGATCCGCAAGTCGAAGCACTCAAACAGGAACTGACCGAACTCAAGCGCCGCTACGAAGCCCAGCAGCAGGCGCTGATGGTGCTGGAGCAGCGGGTTCGCCAGGTCGAAGAAACCCCGGCAGCCCCCCCGCCCAAACGCCTGGTGCGATCGCCCAGCGAACGGGTCAAGGGGGGGCAGACCGTCGCTGCCGGGGCGCCTGGGACCACCGGCGCCTCGTATGGGCAGGCGCTGGCCGCGGACTCCGAGCCTGCGCAGAGCGTCTCCAACTTGTACGACGAGGCCAGCGGGTTCTTCGGGGGTGGCAAGTTCAGCCTCGAAACCGGCTTGACCTATACCCACTACGACACCCGCGCCCTGACCCTCAACGGCTTCCTGGCGCTGGATTCGATCTTCCTGGGCAATATCAACCTGGACCGTATCAAGGCCGACAACTGGACCCTGGACCTGACGGCACGCTACAACCTGGACCAGCGTTGGCAGTTTGACATCAACGTCCCGGTCATCTACCGCGAGTCCACCTATTCGTCTGGCGGCGCTGGAGGGGCCGGGCCGAGCACCTCGGACGCCACGGTCACGCGCGACCCGGAAATCGGCGATATCAACGTAGGTGTCGCCTACAAGTTCCTGGACGAATCCGAGACCTGGCCAGATGCCGTAGCCACCTTGCGGGTCAAGGCGCCGACCGGCAAGGACCCCTACGGGATCAAGCTGCGCGAAGTGGCGGGCAACGACAACCTTTCGGTGCCTGAGAGCCTGCCGACCGGCAACGGGGTCTGGTCCATCACGCCGGGTATCTCCCTGGTCAAGACGTTCGACCCGGCCGTGCTGTTCGGCAGCTTGTCCTACACGTACAACCTGGAAGACTCCTTCAGCGACATCAGCCCGCAGGTCAACAGCAAGGTACCCGGTGACGTGAAGCTGGGCGACTCGTGGCAAATCGGTGCGGGCATTGCCTTCGCGCTGAACGAGAAGATGAGCATGTCGTTCTCGGTCTCCGACCAGTTCGGACGCAAGAGCAAGATCAAGCCCGACGGTGGTGACTGGCAATCGGTCTCCAACAGCGACTACAACGCGGCCAACTTCAACGTCGGCATGACGTTTGCGGCGACCAACAACCTTACGATCGTGCCCAATCTGTCCATCGGGCTGACCGATGATGCGCCCGACTTCTCGTTCAGTCTGAAATTCCCCTACTACTTCTGATGGTCGACGCACCGGGCCCGCTTACGCGGGCCTGGCTTTTGTGTGCCAGCGCTTTGCACGCCCGCTTTGCCCGCCCTTGGCCTGTTATCATCAGCCACAGATTGATGACGATTTAATGGCAAAGGAACGTTTTTGTGAAAAGCCTCTCAGACCCCTCACACAAGCGGCTCGCCGCCTTGGCCGTGTTGGTGCTGGTGCTACCCTTGGGCGCACGTGCCGCGTTGGGCTGGTCCAACCCGCTTGGCTATCTCTCCGACCTGGCCCTGGGCGGCGCGCTGTTACTGCTTTTGCATCGTCGGCCCTGGTGGCTGGCGCTGCCGGTGCTGCTGGCGTGGGCCCTGCTTTGGGTCGCCTCGGCCGAACTGGTGAGCGCGGTGGGACGGTTGCCCACCAGCGCAGACCTCGCCTACCTGGTCGACCCGCAGTTCATGGAAAACTCCACCGGGGGCGGCCTGGCCCACGCCTGGCTGGCTTGGTCCATGGGTGCCGGGCTGCTGGCCTGGTTGGCCTGGGCATGGAAGACCCGTCGCCAGCCTGGCCGGCCGTTACCACGCAAGGCGTGGGTAGCGGTACTGGCCTTGTTTGGCGTGCATTGGGCCAGTCAACACCTGGCACCCTCCGATGCCGAGCAATGGCGCCAATACAACCTGGGCCATCAGCTCGCCTCTGCGGCGGTGGGCGATGTGCAGCGCCAAGTGCAACGCTGGAGCGGCCAGGTGACGCCGTTCACCCCCCTGCCCAGCGCCGGCCTTACCCAATCAGACCTCAACGGCCAACGCTTGCTCGATGGCCCAGGCAGTGCGCGCAACCTGCTGGTCATCACGGTCGAGGGCATCCCCGGTGCCTACCTGCGCCCCAATCGCGAGGCGCTGCACAGCCGCTTCGACGAAGACTTGATGCCGCGCTTGAGCCAGTGGGCTACGCGGGGCATGAATACCCCGGACTATGTCCTACACAGCCACCAGACCATACGCGGGCTGTATGCAATGCTCTGCGGCGACTACGACAAACTGGCCAACGGCACGCCCAAAGGCGTGGAGTTGTTGACCCAGGCCGAGCGCAACCAGGCCTGCCTGCCGGCGCAGTTGCGCCAGGCTGGTTTTACCACCCATTACCTGCAAGGCGCTGGGCTGCGTTTCATGGCCAAGGACCGCATCATGCCCCACGTAGGTTTTGATTCGGTACATGGCGTGGAGTGGTTCGGCAACCGCAATTACCTGGACTTCCCATGGGGCAAGGATGACCGAGCCTTTTTCGAAGGGGCGCTGGATTACGTCGGGCAACTGCGCAAGCAAGACCAACCGTGGATGCTCACCCTGCTCACCGTCGGCACCCATCAGCCCTACTCCGCCCCTGCCGATTACCTGGCGCGCTTCGACACCCCCAAGCAGGCCGCCGTGGCCTATCTGGACGACGCCTTGGGCGCTTTCTTGGACAATCTGGAGCGCCAGGGCGTGCTCAAGGATACCTTGGTGGTGGTCACCTCGGATGAATCCCACGGCATCGATGGGGTGCGCTTGGCTTCTTCCTGGGGCTTCAACCTGACCCTCGCACCCGATCAGGCCCAGTTGCCTCACCTCAAGGGCGGTACCTACGGTCACGTCGACCTGGCCACTTCGCTGCTCGACTATTTCGCGCTGCCCATCCCGCTGGCCCTTGGCGGGCGGTCGATGTATCGAGACTACGACACCGGCCGCGAAATGATCTCGTTTACCAATGGCATGCTCCGCTACCACGACGGCAAGGGCGTGTTTACCGAGTGCGATTTCCAGCAGCGCTGTCGCCGTTACGCCAGTGAAGGGTTCATTGCCGATCGGGCCCGCTACCTGGACCAAGGCGACAATGCGCTGGGGCAGCAAATAGGTGCATTGGCCGGCGTACTGGACCAATCGCTGATGCAAAGCCCCCTCAATCTGCGCTATCAATTTGGCGGGCCCTCACCCATCCAGCTCAGCAAGCGCATCCATGACGACTGGGCCGATAACCTGATCGGCGCGCAGTACCTGGAGATGCCCGAAGGCTCGCGCACGCGTGTCAGGGTCAAGGTGCGTGCGCTGGACGCCCGGCACGCCGCTTACATCCAGCTCAAGGCCAAGCAACTGGAGCAGGATGTGCCGCTAGGCTTGCCGGAGGAAGTCAGGGTCACCGCCGACGAACCGTTGGAGATGGAGTTCGGGTTCGACAACCCAGTGGAACGCAAGGCCTTCTCGTTCCACCTTCTGGGTTATGGGGGTGGGCAGGTCGAGGTGAGTGACTTCAGCGTCATCACTGCATTGCCTGGCGAGGCGGATTTTCAGGATGAACTGACGCCGGAGCACGTTGCGCACTCAGGCTGATGCGCTGCCTGGTCTTGTCTACCCAGCCTGGCGTACGGCCCAGGCTGGGGGTTGCACATCAAGCGGAGTCAGGTCCGCACGCCCAGCATGCCTCGCTCGATGATGAAGTCGATCACCGCCTGCAACCCCTCCCCTTTTTTCAGGTTGCTGAACGTCCAGGGCCGCTCGGGCCGCATCCGTTGGGTGTCACGCTCCATTACTTCGAGTGAAGCCCCAACGTACGGTGCCAGGTCGGTCTTGTTGATGACCAGGAAGTCCGACTTGGTGATGCCGGGTCCGCCCTTGCGCGGAATCTTCTCCCCTTCGGCGACGTCGATCACGTAGATGGTCAGGTCCGCGAGCTCGGGGCTGAACGTGGCGCTCAGGTTATCGCCGCCACTTTCGACAAAGATGACTTCAAGGTTGCCAAACTTGCGCGCCAGCTCCTCGACGGCTGCGAGGTTCATCGACGCATCTTCACGAATGGCCGTGTGCGGGCAGCCGCCGGTTTCCACGCCCACGATGCGCTCAGGCTCAAGTGCGCCGGCTTCGGTCAGAATACGCTGGTCTTCCTTGGTATAGATGTCGTTGGTCACCACCGCGATCTGGTAATGATCGCGCATGGCCTTGCACAGCGCCTCGAGCAATGCGGTCTTGCCGGAGCCCACAGGGCCACCCACACCGACACGCAGGGGTTGTTGATAGCTTTGCATTCAGGCAGTCCTCAAGAGCGGAACAAACGGGTGTATTGGGTTTCGTGACGCGACGATGCGATGGCCAGCAGCGGCAAGCCGCCGCCAAGCTGGTCGTCGCCAAGGGTCAGTGCATGATCGAATGCGTCGGGCAGGTCGTTGCTGAGCGCATGCAGCAGGGTCTGGGCAGCCTGTTGGCCGAACGGCACCAGCTTGACGCCGGCCATCACCGCCCCTTCGAGCCAGGCGAAGCCGTAGCCCATGGCCAGTTGGCGCAAGGGAATCGCCCAATGCACAGCCAGCCAGGCCATGGCACCGAGCTGGGTGAGCCCTAGGCTGTCACGCCAGGCCGGGACCTGTGCCAGTTGCCAACCGTCGAGCAGGCGCGCCAGCGCGGCCCCGCGCTGTCCCTCTTCCAGGCGCAGCTCTGCGGTTTCGCGATTGGCCAGCAAGAACCGGCACCAGCGGGCGTAAGCCTGGGCATCGCTGGCCAGGCAGGCGTCGTATAGGCGGACAAGCACGGGCCAGTCCAGGCACGCGAGGGTGTCCTGGACCTGTTCGCGTTGCCAGGCTGCAAAGCCAGCCGTGTCCTTGACCCACCCTGCTTCAACTGCCCATTCCAGGCCTTGCGAGTAAGTGAAGCCCCCGACTGGCAAGCCGGGGCTTGCCAGCTGCAACAATCGCAGCAACGCCAGATCGGTGCTCATCAACCGGCCAGCACCAGGGCTGCACCGGCCAACAGCCCACCGCCGAACGCTTTCTGCAGCCGCGCATGACGACGCAGCAGCAGGCCTGCGGCGTAGCCACAGGCCAGTAACAGGCCGCTCACTGCAACGAAACCTGCGCTGAACTGCCAGAACGCGCTAGGCGTCGCCTCCACCCCATGCGCCCAGCCATGGAACAGCGCGAACACCGGCATGGCCAGGGCCAGCAGCAGTTGCCTTGCTGGCAGCAGCATTGCTGCACCAGCCACCACCAGCGAGCCAGCAATCAGGGTTTCCATGCCCAGCACATTGCCGAACACGTGCCCCCCTACAGCCCCGGCGAACATCGCCGCCAATGTGGCCAGGGGGAGCAGCAACGTGCGGCCGGTGAGCGCCGCTAACACGCCTGTACCCAGCAGCATCAACAGGTGATCCAGCCCGGTCAGTGGGTGCAACAGCCCGTCCTGTAGCGGGTGGGTATCGTGGCCCGGGTGGGCGAAAGCCGGCAATGCCAGCATCAGCAGCAACAACGCGAACATCTTTTTCATAGGTAGCTCCAACAGGGTCAGGAATGAGCAGGCAGGCGCACGAAGGGATGGCCATGGGCATGGGCATGTGGCGCACTCTGGTAGGCGCCGGCCTCCGGTTCGAAAGGCGCCTGTTCGGCCTCCACTGTCAGGCCCAGGCCACGCAGCATGTCATCGAGCACATGGTCATGCTGAAAGCGCAGCAGGCCAGGCTCGATTTGCAGGGGTACGTGTCGATTCCCCAGGTGATAGGCGGCGCGTGCAAGCAGGTGCGGGTCCGCACAGCGCACGGTCGAGACTGCTTCGGGCGCGGCTTGTACTCGGATCAACTGGCTACCGGTGGCATCTGCCAGCAGTTCTCCGCCGCGCAGCAGGTGACCCCGTTCCAGCATCAAGCCCGCTTCGCGGCCATCGTCCAGGGTTACCCGCAAACGGCTTTTGATGCGGCTGTCCACATCCAGGGTGACAGTGCCGGTTTGGGCATGAGTACCGGGGTCGGTGATACGACGGGTAAGGACTAGCATCGGAACTCCTTCAGAACAGGAAATAGCGCTGCGCCAGCGGCAGCTCGGTGGCCGGTTCGCATACCAGCAGTTCACCGTCGGCCCTGACCTGATAGGTCTGGGCGTCGACTTCGATCACCGGTTGCAGGGTGTTGTGGATCATGTCGGCCTTGCGCACCCGTCGGCAGCCGTGGGCCACCCCGATCAGGCTGCGCAGGTTCAATGCCTGGTGCAGGCCGTCGTCCATTGCGGCCTGTGGCAGGAAGGTCATGCGTGTGGCATGGCGGGCCGCGCCCAGGGCGCCGAACATCGGCCGGTAGTGCACCGGTTGCGGCGTTGGAATCGAGCCGTTGACGTCGCCCATGGGCGCAGTGACGATCATGCCGCCCTTGATCACCAACGCGGGCTTGATCGCGAAAAACGCCGGTGACCACAACACCAGGTCTGCCAGTTTGCCCGCCTCGACCGAGCCGACCTCATGGGCGATCCCGTGGGTGACTGCAGGGTTGATGGTGTACTTGGCGATATAGCGCTTGACCCGGAAGTTATCGCTGTAGGCCGTATCGGGCGCCAGGGGTCCGCGACGCTTTTTCATCTGGTGTGCCACCTGCCAGGTGCGTAGCACGACTTCCCCGACCCGGCCCATGGCCTGGGAATCGGAAGACGTCATGGCGAAGGCGCCCATGTCATGCAGGATATCCTCGGCCGCAATGGTCTCGCGCCGGATACGCGACTCGGCGAAGGCGACGTCTTCGGCAATGCTCGGGTCCAAGTGGTGGCAGACCATCAGCATGTCCAGGTGCTCATCCACGGTATTGACCGTGTAGGGCAAGGTCGGGTTGGTCGAGGACGGCAGTACATTGGGCTGCCCCGCTGCCCGGATGATGTCGGGCGCATGCCCCCCGCCAGCCCCTTCGGTATGAAAGGTGTGGATGGTGCGCTCGCCAATGGCGGCCAGGGTGTCTTCGATGCAGCCGGACTCGTTGAGGGTGTCGGTATGGATAGCCACCTGGATGTCCATCTCCTCGGCCACCCCAAGGCAACAGTCGATGGCCGCGGGGGTCGACCCCCAATCCTCGTGCAGCTTGAGCCCCACAGCCCCGGCGGCGATCTGCTCGCGCAGCGCCTCTGGTCGCGAAGCATTGCCTTTGCCCAGCAACCCGATGTTGATGGGCAGGCTGTCAGCTGCCTGGAGCATACGCGCCAGGTACCAGGGGCCTGGTGTGCAGGTGGTGGCATTGGTGCCGGTGGCAGGTCCGGTACCGCCGCCAATGAAGGTCGTGACGCCGCTGTTCAAGGCTTCATCCACCTGCTGTGGGCAGATGAAATGGATGTGCGAATCGATGCCGCCGGCGGTGACGATCTTGCCTTCGGCCGCAATCACCTCGGTGCCGGGACCGATTGGCAAGGTGACGCCTGGCTGCACGTCAGGGTTGCCGGCCTTGCCAATGCCTGCAATGCGGCCCTGCTTGATGCCAATGTCAGCTTTGACGATGCCCCAGTGGTCGATGATCAGCGCATTGGTAAGGACCAGATCCATGGCCTCGGCGGCGAGCATCTGCCCTTGGCCCATGCCGTCGCGGATAACCTTGCCGCCGCCGAACTTCACTTCTTCACCGTACAGGGTGTAATCCTTTTCGACGGCCACCCACAGCTCGGTATCAGCCAGGCGTACCCGGTCCCCCACCGTGGGCCCGAACATGTCGGCATAAGCCTGGCGAGACAGTCGGCTCATGCTTCACGCTCCAGAGGCCCCATGACCTTGCCCTGGAACCCGTACACCTCACGCTTGCCGGCGTAGGCGACCAATTGCACGGTACGAGCCTGGCCGGGTTCGAAACGCACGGCGGTACCTGCCGGAATGTCCAGGCGAAACCCGCGGGTAGGGCCACGCTCGAAAACCAGGGCCGCGTTGACCTCGTAGAAATGGTAATGCGACCCGACCTGCACGGGGCGGTCGCCGTGGTTGGCAACGCTCACGCTGACGGTGGCACGGCCGCTGTTGAGCTCGATGTCGCCGAGGGCGACCTGGATTTCACCTGGAATCATCAGGGGCTCCGGTGGGGTTTCAGACAATGGGGTCATGCACCGTCACAAGCTTGGTGCCATCGGGAAACGTTGCTTCTACCTGCACGTCGTGCAGCATCTCGGCGATGCCGGGCATGACCTGCTCGCGGGTCAGCACCTCACGGCCGAGGCTCATCAGCTCGGCGACCGTTCGCCCGTCGCGTGCTCCTTCGAGCACCGCCGCGCTGATCAGCGCCACCGCCTCCGGGTAATTGAGCTTCAGGCCACGGGCCAGGCGCCGTTCGGCCAGCAATGCGGCGGTGAACAGCAGCAGTTTGTCTTTCTCTCTAGGGGTCAGCTCCATCGGTACTCTCTTCAGGTGGCCCAGATGCGTGGCGGGCAGGCGGACAGCCCCAGGACGGCCGGACGCAGCACTTGCCACAGGCGTTGCAGGGTGTGTTGCAGGCGTTGGTTATCGTGATCGAGCAGGCGAATCACCAGCAGCGAGCCGAGCAACGTCGCGCCTGCCGGGATACCTAGCCCATCCAGATGCGGGCGTACGGCCTCGAGGGTGTCTTGATTGGCGGGCGCAGCGCAGAAGGTTGCCAGCAACGGATGACCGCCGAGCTTCTCCAGGCGTCCACCGCGCACCCGCAAGCGTTCGTGCAAGCCGATTTCGTCTGCCTGCTCAATGCTCAGCAGGCTGTCGAGCGCGCCTTGCTCGAAGCGCTCCTGCATGACCGGCCTGCCCAGGCACAGGGTTTCCCAGGCCAGCAGTCGAGCACCTGCTTCGAGGGTGAAGCGGCTCTCGAGCGTTGCCTTGGCACCATTGAAAAAAATGCTGTCCTGCGGCAGCCACTCCAGTGTGCTGTCCGCTGCCAGGCGAAAGCGCTGGGTCAGGCGCGCCGTCGGCCCCACGCTGCGGTAGAACTTGCTCGCCCCCGGCATGGTGAGCAGTGCGTGGCTACCCGGTTCCAGGCTGATGTCCAACTCCAACCGGTCACCGGCAACGATGCCGCCTGGCGGATGCAGGACATAGACATGGCATGGCGCACCTTCTGGATAGAATGGCCGTTGCACCAAAAGAGGTCCGAAATGCCGGCGCGCACCAAGGCGGGTCACACCCTCACGTAGGACGAAACGCAATTGCAGATGAGCGCTCCACCCGCTCGGGTCATCCAATGTATTCAGCGGCTCTGCGAGCATCATCCTGCAGCCCTTGTAATGCGTGGCCTGGTAGCCGTTGGGAGGGCATTGGGCGGGAACGGCTGCCCGCCCCTGCCTGACCACTCGATCAAAATTCTCGAAGTGGACTTAGCAGGGAATGGGCCAATTCAGTGGATCAGTCACAGACGCTGATATCAGACAGCTGCGCCCGCATCGGGCAGCCCGATGTCGCGTGCACTAGGCAGGGGCAACCACGAGCGCTATTGAGGTGCTCGTGGCCATGGGCGTAGGGTCTGCCATCCTCAGGACAAAGGATGGGCGTGTTCAGTAGTCGAAGCGGTCCACAGCACGCCGACGTTCATTGTCATCGCGCCGGTCATAGATGGCAGTGGTCTGGATGTTGGCGTGGTGCGCCAGCTTCTGAGCGATGGACAGGTCGTGCTCTTCGATGACCCGCGTGATGAAGGCCCGACGAAAATCGTGCGGCATGATCTTCACGCCTACCTGCGTGCCGCGTTGGCGGGCAATGTAGTAGATCGCATGCTTGGTGATCCGGGCCCGGGTGATGTGGTTGCCCCGCCGGATACGGTTGAACAGAAACGGATCGTCCTCGGCGCCGGCAGGCAAGTCAGCGCGCCGCAGGTCAAGCCAGGCCTGCAGTTTCTCGAAGGCCCAGGGCGGGGCGTACTTGATCAGCTGGTGATTGCCCTTGCCTACCACCTGCAAACTGCGGGCCTCGAAATCCACCTGGTTCAGATCGATGTCCACCGATTCCGACTTGCGCATGCCAGTGCCGTACAACAAGGCAATGATGGCGGCGTCACGAACCCCCTGCGGGCGCGGGTCAGCGGCGCACACATCCATCAGTTCACGAATCAGGCTGCGCCGCAGGTTGCGACCAGGCGGTAGTCGCGAGCCAGTGGCAGGTTTGACTTCGCGCATGCGCAGCAGGTGCTCGTGGTCGATCAGGCCCTGTCGCCAGGCCTCGTTCATGACGCCGCGAATGGCATTGACATACAGTGACGAGCTGTTGGGCGCAAAACCATCACTGCGCAGCGCGGCGACCAGCCCTATCACATGGCCAGGCTCAAGCTGGTGCCACGGCACATCGACCAGGTTGCAGTCCACGAACCCTAGCCGGTCGGCAGCGTCCTGGAGGATATAGCGCATGGTCTGCTGACTGGAGGGCGCCAGCCGGTCCATGTACTGCAAGAGCGGGTTTTTCGGAAGTTCGGACAAAACATAAATCCTGTAGCAGTGTTGCAGCGCAGACGGGCGATGAGTGCAGGCTACCCATTCTCAGGCTTTTGAGACAGCGCACGGGCCAGGCCACTGCGAACCTGACACGCTCAACCGCCCTCCAATACAACGGATTGCGGATCGGTGTGGTCGCTGATCTTACCGCAAAGGCTCGACCAGAACGAACGCAGGGCCTCAAAGCCGCCTTTTCATCAGTTGAGGAATCGGGCCCAAGCAGTAGGGTCAGGCAATCGCTGGCGGCCACCAGCCTGGGAACATCTGCTGGACGCGGGGTTCGGCAAAGCGCTCGTCGATGAGCACCAGCACTCCGCGGTCCTGGTCGCCCCGGATGACCCTGCCTGCGGCCTGGATGACCTTGCGCACACCTGGATACAGGTAGGCATAGTCAAACCCGGCGCCGAACTGGCGCCCAAGTCGCTGCTTGAATTGCTCGTTGATCGGGTTGACCTGGGGCAGGCCCAAGGTGGCCACGAATGCGCCGATCAAGCGCGTTCCCGGCAGATCGACACCTTCACCGAAGGCCCCGCCCAATACCGCAAACCCTATGCCGCGCCCGCCTTCGACGAATCGGTCCAGGAACGCCTGACGTTCACCCTCGTCCATGCCTGGCGCTTGCGACCAGAGAGGGATCTGCCCGTGCTGGCGCGCCAGCAACTCCGCCACCTGCTGCAGGTATTCGAAGCTGCTGAAGAAGGCAAGGTAGTTCCCTGGAAGGCGCTGGTACTGCTGCGCAATCAGCTCGACGATTGGCGCTAACGAGGCGCTGCGCTGCTGATAACGCGTGGAAACCTGGCTTGCGATGCGCACTTGCAGCTGCTCGGCGCGAAACGGTGCGGCCACCTCGAGCCAGGCGGTGTCCGCCGGCATGCCCAGCAGGTCGTGGTAGAAGCGTCGGGGGCTCAGGGTGGCTGAAAACAGGGTCACGCTGCGGGCCGCCTGCATGCGGGGCGAGAGCAGCCGCGCCGGGTTGACGTTACGCAGGCACAGTGTGGAATAGCGCTTGTTGCGTGGGCCGTTGCGCACACTGATGTCGAACATGAAATGCTCGTCGAACAGTTCAGCCACCCGGTTGAACTGCAACGCACTGAAAAAAAACTGCAGCAGTTGCGGATCGGTATGCGCCGGGGATTGATTCATCTGCTCCTGGATCAGGCTTATGCATTGCTGGAGTGCGCGCAGCAGCGCTTGGGGCAACACGTCACTGGCCTGGTACGGTGCGCGCTGCTCTTTGTGCAGCGCATTCCACTGCCGGTTCAAACGGTCCAGCGCCGTGGTCAGCCCGGCCGGCTTGCGCTGGCGTAACGCCTGCAGCTGGCCCTGATCGAGGCTGGCGCTGTACATGCTGCGGCCTCGATCGACCAGGTTATGAGCCTCGTCCACCAATACGGCGGTACGCCACTGGTTGGCCTGGGCCAGGCCGAAGAGCAAGGCGTGGGCATCGAAATAGTAGTTGTAGTCGGCAATGAGCACATCGACCCAGCGCGCCATTTCCTGCCCCAGGTAATACGGGCATACCTGGTGGGCCAATGCCACTGCGCGCAGGCTGCTGCGGTCGAGCAAGGGCTGGGCAGCGGCGGCTTCGCGTGCAGCGGGGAGCCTGTCGTAGAAGCCCGCCGCCAACGGGCATGACTCCCCATGGCAGGCTTTGTCCGGGTGTTCGCAGGCCTTGTCGCGGGCGATCAACTCCAGCGTGCGCAGGCCGGGCTGGGCCTGGGTGTCGGTCAGTTGACGAAGTGCATCAAGGGCCAGCGCGCGTCCCGGTGTCTTGGCTGTCAGAAAGAACAGCTTGTCCAGTTGCTGCGGCACCATGGCCTTGAGCAGGGGAAACAGCGTCCCCAGGGTCTTGCCGATGCCAGTGCTGGCCTGGGCCATGAGGCAGCGGCCAGTGCTCACGGCCTTGTACAGGGTCTCAGACAGCTGTCGCTGCCCTTGACGAAACTGCGGATAGGGAAAACGCAGCGCCAGTAGCCCTTGGTCGCGCTGCGCAATGCGCCGTTGCTGACCGTGAGCCCAGGCCAGAAACCGCTGGCACTGGTCGTCGAAGAAGGCCTGCAGATCCGTCGCTGTGCAGTGCTGGGTGATCAGCGTCTGCCCATCACTGTCGACGTCCAGGTATACAAGGGCGACATCTAGGGCTGCCAGGCCACGCGCCTGGCACAGCAACCAGCCATAGACCTTGGCTTGAGCCCAGTGCAATTGGCGATGATTGTCAGGCTGACGAGCCAGGTCACCACGGTGGGTCTTGATTTCTTCGAGGCGGTTGCAGGCCGGGTCATAGCCGTCGGCGCGTCCGCGCACGCGCAAGGTTTCGAACTGACCTTCCAAGGCGATTTCCGATTCATAGCCCGCGCCCCGCCGTGCGACCACGCGCCGATGGCCTTCGATGCCTTCCTGGGCTGTGGGCGACGGCGTGAAGCGCAGGTCCAGGTCACCCACCTTGGCGCTGAACTCACACAACGCCCGTACGGCCACGCTGTAGCTCACGCCGCCTCGCTCCAGCGCACATGGCACACCGCAACCGGCAGGCCGTGCAGGCGGCAGAATTCCAGCCAACGCAGCTGGTTATCCTGCAGGCGATCACCCGGCCCCTTGACCTCCACCATGCGGTAGCTGCCCTGCTCCGGCCAGAACTGAATCAAGTCCGGCATGCCGGTGCGGTTAGTGCGGATGTCCTGCAGCAGCCTCAAAAAGCATTGTTTCAAATGAGCGCCCGGCAAGCAGCCCAAGGCTTGGTCCAGCAGGGTTTCACTAAGCATGCCCCAGAACACGAACGGCGATTGCAGACCGCGCTTGGTGGCATAGCAGTCCCGAATGATATGCCGATGCGTACCGTCGTCCAGCCGGCTCAGGCAACGCTCGAACACGTCGCTGCGCCGATGCTGGAAGTCGCTGTCGTGCAGGTCTTGGGGCGCCGACTGGAACGGGTTGAAGAAGGCCCCTGGAACCGGGGCGAACACAGCCTCCCAGCACAACAGGCCGAACAAGCTGTTGAACAAGGTGTTTTCCACATAGTGCACTTCGCCACCCGACGCAGCCAGGTGCTGTCGCACCGCTTCCTCAACGCCAAGCTCGGCGTGGGCCCTGGGCAGTTCCAGCTCGATCAACTCGACTGGCTTGAGGCGCTGGCGACGCTGAGGTGGCCCGCCAAGCTTGCGCGCCAGGCGCGGCAACATGCGCTCCAGCGCCTGTACCTCGAGCGCATTGGCCGGCGCTGCTGCCAGTTGCAAGGCCAGGGTATGGGCCTGCTCCCAGGACTGCGTGCGTTCCAGTACGCGTACTTGACGAATGCGCGCCTGGGGGTGGGCGCACTGGGCGTACACTGCCATGGCCTGATCCCATTCGCCCCTGCGTTCACACTGCTGGCCCAGCGCGAACAGTAACCGCGCCCGGCGCCTGGCCAGCCATGCATTGCCACTGTGCAAGCCTTGCAGTGTCGCCAGGACCGAAGCGGTATCGGCCCCCTCCTCAAGACGCTCGGCGCACTGGTGCAGCGCTAGCGCCAGGTCAACCTCCGAGCGCTGGTGCAAGGCCCGCGAGTCAGCACTGAACGCTACCTGCTCGAAGCGCAATACACCCAGGTCGGCCAGCACGAAGTCCGACCAGTCTTGATAGAGATTGCCGAAAAACAGCAGCCGGATCCGGTCACAGACCGGCTGTCGGCACCACTGCACGATACGCAGTTCGCTGTGGGCGAACCATTGGCGCAACGAACGGGGCGCCAGCTCCAATGCTTGCAGCTCGGCCAGCAACTCATGCTTGGCCGCACGCGGCCGGCTGAGCTGCGCTGCGAAACACTGCGCCAGTTCATCCTTGCGCAAGAGCGTGAACAACTGCTCCAGGGTCAAGTGCTCGGGCTCGCACACCCAGCCAAGCCCCATCAAAGGTGCCAGCGCCTGCCCGATATCACCAACCTCGGCATACTGCAGGCGATCATCGCGAAACAGCTCACCCTTGCGCATGACCATGCGCACCATGATCGCCTGTGCAGGTGCGTCGAGCTCGGCGAACGTAGCGATGAACGCCTGCTCGCTCAGATCGAGCAGGTCTGCATAGCGCTGACCCACCCAGCACAGGACCTGGCGGAAGTTATGCAGGTAATACAACGGATCTTCGACAGAATGGGCAATCACGGAAATCGGTCGGACGGCAGCTTTACGGGGTACTGGTTATACATACAGACTAGCGCGTGTGACAAGTGCCGCGGGTCGGGCCGTGCATCTTCGCGCCCTGGCAGCATGGCCGATGCAGGCCTGGGGCGGTCATCAAGGGTGCCCGACGACCTGAGCCAGTCGATCGACGGCAATCTGTAGCTCTACCGGGTCATCACCCGTCCAGCCCAAGGCCAGATGATGCTGAAAGCGGCCGTGCAAGCTGAAGTGCTTGCCAGGCATGGCATGCAGCGGCGTACCGGCCAGGGCCTTACTGATGGAATCCCAATGGACAGGCTGGCGCAACCTTGCCCAGAGCAAGCCGCCACCGTCGGGCAAGCGCAGTTGCAGCTGTGGCCCAAAGCGTAACGCGAGCACGCGTGCCAATGTTCGGGTACGGCGTTGCAGGGCCTGGCGAAGCCGGGCCCATTGTGCATCCACCTCCCCCTTGTCCAACATGCAGGCCAACGCTTGCATGCGTAAGGGTGGCAAGCGGAAAGCCCGTTCGCAGAAGCCTCTGGTCAGGGCACCGGTCGGTCCTAACACGTAGGCATACGGGGCCTCGGGCCCAAGCACTGCCTCGAACCCACCCACCACCAGCAGTTGCCTGACATCCACCCAGTCTCGCTGGCGGATGACAGGCGGGCCTGCGTGACAGAGCTCGCTGTCCAGGTCGCTTTCCAGCACCCATACCCGATACCGCGAGAGCAGATGGCCCAACTGCTGCTGGCCCGCCGAGGTCACCAGCCGGCCTTGTGGCGTGCTCAGACAGGAGGGCAGCACCACAAGCCCCACTGGCTCGCTTTCCAACAGACAGGTCAGCGCATACAGATTGAGATCACCCCGAGTATCCACTGGCACCTCAAGCACGGGCACCCCGGTGCGAGCGAGCGCCTGCAATAGCTGCCAGCAGCAAGGTGAATGAACCACCACTGCCGCATGCTTGAGCTCAAGCGCTGCCCACACGGTATCGAGCAACGCAGTGAGGTCCGGCGCCACGTGCACATCCGTGGCGCACCAGTAGCGGCTGCTGGAATGGGTGTAGCGCTCGGCAAGCGTCTGACGCAATCTCACGCTGCCCGGGTCCTGACCCCAGCCCATGGCTCGCAGCCGCTGACGCGCCAGCCGGCGTTCATGATTGTGCAAGTTCAGCTCGAACAGCGATGGCTCGAATACCGGCGGTTGCCGGGGCGTGAGGGCCACCTCGCTGCTTGATGCACTGTGCACGAAGTAGCCCGACCTGGGCAGACGCTCAACACGACCGGCCTCCTCCAGCAGGTTATAGGCATGCTGGACAGTGCCCAGCGACACCCGTAGCCTCGAAGCAAGGCCTCGCAGCGAGGGCAAACGCTGCCGTTGCCCGGGCGGCGATTGATCAATGAGTGCTTCGATGTACCGGTAGACCTTGCGATAGGCAAACTCGCGATGCGGGGCCTGCGGCATCACGGCCGCTCCACGTCGCAGCCTTGCGCCGGCAAGGGCGCCTGGCACAGCAGACGCAAGTTGATGTCACGCCGGGCCAGGTGCCTCAACACGCGCATGGCCGAGGCAGGCAAGTTGGTTTCATACAGGGCCCGCAGCTGTGCAACAGGCAAGCCACTGACATTGACGAGCCAAGCCTTCACGGCTTGTGGACATGGCTCGCCGCGCAAGGCGTGATGCAGGTAGGGCAATGCCACCAGCATGTCGGTATGCCGGCACTTGAGGAAGCGCTCCAAATGCTTACCCCTGCGAGCAAAGGGTGTGAACAGCAAGCACATCAGCTGATCGTGGCTCAACCCCAACACGCCGCCCACCTGCCCAGTGCGGCCCCGGCCCGGTTTGTCCACCTGATGCTTGAGCGACAATGCGGGCCTGCACCCCTGGGCTTGCTGAGCGCGGGCCTGCAGTTGGTGCACCTGCGCCAACGCCTCAGGATCCACGAAAGCCCCCAATGGATAGGCATCCTGCGGCACTGCGCACGGATTGCCGAGCATCGATTCAAGTTTCTGTCCTTCAAGCAAGTCTGCCAGAAGCTCATCGATCGCCATGACCCGCAGTGGCGTGCGTACCTGCTCCTGTCGGCCTGCCGGCCTGATTTCCTGGCCACCAACACCCTCCAGCCGCTGGCCCAGTTGAGCGAGCCCGTCAGCCAACGCAGCCAGGCAATGCTGCGCCTCGGGCAAGCCGCTTTCGCCGGCAAGGTGCAAGATGCGCCGGAACCAGGCCAGAAAACGATGGCGCTCTTGAGCCGGTATTGCCGTGATCATCACGTCGACAGGTGTTTGGAACTGCACGGCCTCGCTGAATGTGTTTGCCAGGTCCAGATAAAGCCAAGCGCCCAACAATCCCTCGGGCCTGGCCCCTGCCAGATGCCCCAACAGCAGCATGGCAGTGCTGGCCAGAGGGACGTCGTCCCTGCTGGGCACCCAGTCTCGCGAAAAGGGCCTGACCGCCCGACCCTGGACCATGAGCAACTCAACGCGTGGATCATCCTGGAGGAACAAGGCATTGAACGCACGCTCGTGACATACCAGGGTGTGAGAACCAGGAGCGGGTTGACTGATCACCAACACACGCAACTGGAAGGTGACCGGCCCGCGTGTGGCGATGCTCAATTGCGCAGCCCGGAGCATGGCCAGCAATCTCGCACTACGGCGGTCGTTGCCATGCAGAACCAATACACGAAACGTCCCGATATATTCAGCGCCTCCGGCAGCTATCAGCAATCGCTGAATCAACAACTGCAAGGAAGCACGTTGTGATTGGGACATATGGTTCAACAAGCGCTCCAGCACTTGCCGATAAATATGATGCATTGCCTGATCGTGAATAGCCGTCACGATATTACCTCGTCCAGTTCATGCGGCCAGTCGATGCACAAGCACTCGGCATCAACCCTGGCCGGGATATTCCGAATGGTCGTTACAGTCCACGCACAACGAAGTTCATCTTCACTGTCGACACACGCCGGAAGCCCTCACCGCATACCCATGGCACACCGGCTTTTCACGCCATTGCCCAGCCAGCTCAGCCCTGCTCATATCACGCTCCTTGCGTAAACTGTCATTGCGCCATTATCGATATGCAACAGAAGAATTGAAGATACAGATCAGGGGAAAAAAAGTAGTCAGAGCTGTTGAAACGACAGCTTGACCTTGAAACTTGAAGACTTCAATCAAAGATAAGAGGCGAGATATTTCCCAAACTCCATAACACTGAAACTTTATGTAGTATCAGTCTTGGTGCGTTGTAGGAATTATCCTTTTATAAAATTCATGCACAGGATCGCCGGCCACTTGCCGAACCGAGTAAACGGCCAGGAACAGTCAGTCGCCGCCGGCCAGGACGCCGACGACAGCTGAACGTTGGGATAGGTATCGGCGGGTCAAGCCCGATGCGGTCGGCGACGATCTGTAGACGCCCGCCTAATGAAGCGAGCCATCATTGCGCGCACAGCCTGTCAGGCAGGCATCAGGTCCAGCACCACGCGCCCACCGCAAGGGCACTGATCCATGTAGCGATGGGCGTCGACCACTTGCTCGAACGGGTACACCTTGATGATCTGCGGGGTGAGCAGCTTGTCGGCCGTGAACTGGTTGATATCGCGCAACGCCCTGTGCAAAGCCACTTGGTCCTGGCTGATGCCCAGTTCAGGCTTGCCCGTAAAATTGCCAATGCAGTGTACATAGAACTGAATGTTCTTCTGAAACGCAGCACAGGCCGGAAATGGGGTCTGGTTGCCGCCTTGCAGGCCATACAGCACAAGGCTGCCACGCGGGGCCAACACATCACCGAGCAACGACATCTGCGGCCCACCCAGGCCATCGAGCACCATGTCCACACCGCGACCCTCGGTGTACTTGCCTACCTGCATCACCAGGTCCTGCTCCTCGGTGACGATCACCTTGTCAGCGCCCAGGCCGAGCAGATAATCACGTTGCTCGCCATCCTTGGTCGCAGCAAACACCGTCAGGCCAAGCGCCTTGCCCAACTGCACGAACGCCGGTCCCGCGCAATGACTGGCATCGGTAACCAATGCCGTCTGCCCACTTTTTGCACGGGCCAGATCGACGTACGCGAAATAGGCGATCAGCAATGGCGTGTAATGCACGCTCGCTTCAATCGGTGTCAGCACCTCCGGATAGCGGGTGATGGCTGAACGGGGCAAGACGATAACGTCACCGTACACGGGGTGATCGTTGGCACTGGTGGCTGGGAAGCTCGCGACCCTGTCTCCGACCACGATGTCGTCGACCGCATCGCCCACCGCCGTCACCACGCCGGCCATTTCATGACCTATACCGGCTGGCAGTCGGGCACGGGAGGACGCCAGGTTCTGGCGCCAGAGCACGTCGTACCAGCTGACACCGATCGCCTCGACGCGGATCTGTACCTCACCGGCGGCAGGCATCGGCTCGGCCTGCTCCTCGCAACGGAGCACATCCGCAGCGCCGAACTTGTGGAACCGAATCATGCGGGACATCGCCTACCTCGCCTAGTGAAACATCAATTGCCACTGACTCTATCCGGGCTTTACGCATCGGACCAGCCGCGGTCATTAATAGTCGACATGCCTGTCATCGATTGGGCCCCGCATTTTCCCTGCTATTGGCCCCTTGGATGGGTGCAGATTACCAGCCTTTGGCCTTAATATTCACCCCTGCTCCTTTTCTGGCGAAGCGCCCCGATGAATCGAAACGACCTGCGTCGCGTAGACCTCAACCTGCTGATCGTGTTCGAAACGCTCATGCATGAGCGAAGCGTGACCCGTGCAGCGGAGAAGCTGTTCCTCGGCCAGCCCGCCATCAGCGCCGCCCTCTCGCGCCTGCGCAACCTGTTCGATGATCCGCTTTTCGTGCGCACTGGGCGCAGCATGGAGCCGTCCGCCCGCGCCAACGAAATCTTCGCCCTGCTTTCGCCCGCGCTGGATTCGATTTCCACGGCCGTCAGCCGAGCGGCCGAGTTCGACCCGGCCACCAGCAACGCCGTGTTTCGCATCGGCTTGTCGGACGATGCCGAATTCGGCCTGCTGCCGCAGTTGCTCAAGCGCGTACGCGCCGAGGCGCCAGGCATCGTGCTGGTGATACGACGCGTCAATTACCTGTTGATGCCCACCCTGCTGGCCTCCGGCGAAATCTCGGTTGGCGTCAGCTACACCAGCGAACTCCCGGCCAATGCCAAGCGCAAAGTGCTGCGCCGCAGCCGGCCAAAGCTGCTGCGTGCCGACAGCGTACCGGGCAGCATCAGCCTCGATGATTTCTGCGCACGGCCCCATGCCCTGGTGTCTTTCGCCGGGGACCTGTCGGGTTTTATCGACGAAGCCTTGCAGGCGCTCGGGCGCAAGCGCCACGTGGTCCTCGCCGTGCCGCAGTTCAATGGCCTGGGCAGCCTGCTGGCCGGCACCGACATTGTCGCCACCGTGCCTGACTACACGGCCGATGCCCTGACGGCGGCCGGTGGGTTGCGGGCTGAAGAGCTGCCACTGGACGTGCGCAGCTTTGAATTGCACATGGCCTGGCGTGGGGCGCAGGACAATGACCCGGCGGAGCGGTGGTTAAGGTCTAGGATTCAGATGTTTTTTGGGGATCCGGACAGCCTTTGATCAGAACGCCATGAAGGCGATAGTCCGGCCGGACAACTGCCATGGCACTCGCCGACGCGATAAGCCGAGACAGCGAACACAGCGAACGGGCGTGACTCAGCACCACGCCCTACCACAGCACATGGAGTGGGACCTTCTTGGTTGGACTGATGTCCATCTCTGCCCATGCTTTCGCCACAACCCTCCTCCCATATCGTCAGCCAGTGCCGTGACGGAGTCACGGCACACAGTACAAATCATGCCCAGCGACATGCCTGGGCAACATTGCGGCGTAGGTGGCCGTTCCAGATTGAAGCTGGAAAGTCAATAACGGCAACGACAAGACTTGTCATCTCCGACTAGGGTACACGCCAATGACACCTATTACTGCGCTATACGCAGAGGCTGACGAGAATAGTTTTCATGGATACTCGGAATAATGAGTCCTCTACTTTTGACATCTTGAAGATGTGCGATACAAGGTGCGGTGCAAAAGGATACTCGAGGAACATTTTGTAACGAAACCCAATGCACTCCGACGATTTTTCCTACAACTTATTCGCCAACTTTAAACAGATCGATCACCGCCTCCAGCGAGCGAAACTATGAACCGGATTTCAGTTCGAGGCGAGACGCTTAGGCGCTGAAGCCGCTAGCACCGTCTCAGGATTAGATAATTCAAAAATAGTTGCCTTTGACGCGACTATTGTCAGCTCGATTTACTTGCCCGAAATAAATGCTTGACATCAAAAATGGGTTTTAGCGATATTTTATCGCACTGGGCGCCGGCCACTGACCTACTGTAAGCGCTTACACTTGCGGCAAGCGATGTTCAACAGGCCGAGCGATATCTTACAAGAACATATCAGCTGGGCGATTTACCGTCGTCCAGCTCCAACAATATCGAGGACTCCCTATGCGACAGCAGTATGATCCTGCCTGGGTTGAAAGCACGGCTCAGGCCAAATGGCTTCGCGATGAAGTATTCAAGGCTGTCCAGGACGAAAGCCGGCCAAAGTTCTATGCCTGTTCCATGCTGCCCTACCCCTCCGGAAAGTTGCACATGGGGCATGTGCGGAACTACACGATCAATGACATGTTGGCCCGTCACATGCGGATGAAGGGCTACAACGTCCTGATGCCGATGGGATGGGATGCGTTCGGCCTACCGGCAGAAAACGCCGCGATGCAGTCGGGCGTATCACCCGCTCAATGGACACGGATGAACATCGCCGACATGAAGTCGCAGATGCAGCCGCTAGGACTGGCTTTCGACTGGTCACGAGAAATCGCCACCTGCGATCCAGAGTACTACAAATGGAACCAGTGGTTTTTCTTGAAGTTGTTGGAAAAGGGCGTGGCCTATAAGAAGACCCAAATCGTCAACTGGGACCCCGTCGACCAAACCGTGCTGGCCAACGAGCAAGTGGTGGATGGCCGGGGTTGGCGATCCGGAGCGTTCGTCGAGAAACGCGAGATTCCCGGCTACTACCTGCGCATAACGCAGTATGGAGAGGAACTGCTGTCGGCCATCGATACCCTGGAGGGTTGGCCGGACATGGTCCGCAGCATGCAGCGCAACTGGATTTGCAAGGCCAGTGGAGTCCGCCTGGCCTTTGTCCACACTGTCGAAGACGCAAACGGGCAGTTGATCGACGCAGGCAAGCTGTGGGTGTTCACGACGCGCGTCGATACGCTGATGGGTGTGACGTTTTGTGCCGTTTCCCCTGATCATCCGCTGGCCAAGCGTGCCACGGCGCTCGATCCAGGGCTCGAGCCGCAGGTGCGGGCATGTCGACAGGCGGCACAGACCAGTTCCGCCGCCGGCGCGCAGGTGAAGCTCGGTATCCCGAGCGGCTTGCACGTCGAGCATCCATTAACCGGCGAATCGGTCGCCGTGTGGATCACCAATTATGTGGTTGGTGAGTATGGGGAAGGCGCCTTGATGGTGGTGCCGGCCCATGATGAGCGCGATTTCGATTTTGCCCGTCAGTATGGCTTGCCCGTACACCCCGTCATCGCGCTCGACGGGGCTCCTTATGACCCTGCAGCTTGGTCGGATCGCTACGGCAGCCAGGAAGGTCGCCTGATCAACTCTGGCGCCTATGATGGTCTCACGGTGGAGCAAGCTGCCCTGGCAATCGTCGACGCCCTTGCCGAGCGTGGGCGTGGCGAGCAAGCCACCACGTGGCGCCTGCGTGACTGGGGAATCTCCCGGCAACGATACTGGGGAACTCCGATTCCGATCATTCATTGCGAACACTGTGGCGAGGTACCAGTACCTTACGCAGACCTGCCGGTAATATTGCCGACCGATTGCATTCCCGACGGAAGCGGCAATCCGTTGCTGCAGCATGAATCGTTCCGCCTCGTCGCGTGCCCTCGTTGTGCAGCACCCGCGCAACGGGAAACGGACACAATGGACACCTTCGTCGACTCGAGCTGGTATTTCATGCGCTACTGCGATCCGGACTGCCACACTTCGATGGTAGGGTCTGGCAACCGATACTGGATGCCCATCGACCAGTACATCGGCGGCATCGAGCATGCGGTGCTGCACTTACTCTACGCCAGGTTCTGGTCAAGGGCGATGCGCGACGAGAGATTGGTGGAGTTCAGTGAACCATTCAAGAATCTTTTCACTCAGGGCATGCTGCTGCGGGAAAGTTATTACCGCAAGGCGCAGGACGGTAGCCGACGATGGTTCTACCCCGGCGAAGTATCGGTTCAATACGATGAAAAAGGCCGTCCGGTCAGCGCGACAGCGATCGAAGATGGTTTGCCTGTCACCCTGGGTGGCGTGGAGAAAATGTCTAAGTCGAAGAACAACGTGGTCGAGCCCAAGGACATCATCGACCGGTTTGGTGCGGACACCGCCCGGTTGTTCACCATCTTCGCCGGCCCTCCTGATCAAAGCACGATCTGGAGCGACACCGGTGTCGAAGGGGCTTATCGCTTCCTGCGCCGTCTCTGGGGCTTTGCCGTTGATGAGCAGGCTCGCTGGAGCGAAAGTGACGGCCAGGCGGCAGACGCCTCAGAAGCCAGCCGTGTGCGCTTCATGACCCATGGCTTGTTGAAGCAAATCAATAACGATTATGAGCGTCTGCAATACAATACCGTCGTATCGGGTGCAATGAAGATGCTCAAGGTACTGGAGAGTGCCCGCAGCGCTGGTCACCAGGTCTGCCGGGAAACCATGTCCATTCTCTTGCAGGTGCTGCACCCTGTGACGCCACATATCTCCCAGGTTCTCTGGGAGGCATTAGGATTCCCCGGCGCGATCTACGACAGTGTCTGGCCGACCCCAGACAGCGACGCCTTAAGGCAGGACGAAGTGAAGTTGATGGTACAGGTCAATGGCAAGCTACGGGGGGAGATTCTGGTCCAGGCCGATGCCGACCATGACACAATCCGTGACCAGGCGCTGTCCGATCCTGTGTTGAGCAAATATCTGGAAAGCGTAGGAAGGATGATCGTGGTGCCCAACCGATTGGTGAACTTCATCGTCTGACCATTCAGGTTGTTCCCTGAAACCAGAAAGCCGGCTTTCTCAGGAAATGTCGACTTCCTGGTTCAGGCCTCAGTGGAAAACGTGTGCATCCCTCCCACTGACTGCTGCGACGCGTAGCGACTGTGA
>Ga0302347_1000540_pt1 | contig 58477 bp, 47 predicted proteins | sample PhyWR1_FD_202178 | JGI IMG/M metagenome (GOLD analysis project Ga0302347, IMG submission 202178) | Leaf surface microbial communities from wheat plants in UC Gill Tract Community Farm, Albany, California, United States - DLSL W.R1 (v2)... | ecosystem: Host-associated > Plants > Phyllosphere >... | reverse complement strand
AACAAATTCTTTTTTTTCAGCTTCGGTCTTTGTTTTTAGCCGGATGATTTCGTTCATCCATTCAGACAAGGTTTTCTCGATTTTTTCTGTAGGTGGCGGAAGTATCAATGATATTGTTTCGCCCAAATCGCCCACAGAAGAATAGCTTTCCTGAAAGAGCCAAAACGGCAGTTGCGTAATCTCCAACGCCCATTCTTTCATATAGTTGGTGTTCACATTTCGCTTGGGTCTTTTGCCTGTAAACAGGGCGATAAACCACAATTTGTCATCATCAGGCGCACGCTCCAGATAATCTATGATTGCATCGATTTTGGCATTGGTTTTATTGGTGCTTTCAAGAGCATTGATTAATTCTGCAAAATGTCTCATACTTCAGAATTTTCAATGATTTCTTTTTCGGTTACTTCATCATCGTCATCACCATACAAAGTTTCCACAACATCAGATTTAATTCCGATTTCATTTAAATATTTTGAAAAAACTTCGGTTTGTCCGTGTGTAACGTGCACGATTTCTGCTTCTGTAGCTTTTATGGCTTGTAACAATCCTTTCCAGTCGGCGTGATCACTCATAGGAAAACCTGCGTCCATACTGCGCCATCTTCTGGCACCCCGAACCTGCATCCAGCCGGAACAAATCGCTGTTGCCGCATCCGGAATTTTCTTGATGACATTGCTGTCCAATAAAGCAGGCGGAACGATGACAATATCGCCTGCAACGTGCTTTATGCTTTCCCTGAAATCGGGAACTTCATAATCGGGAAGAACTATTCCGACTTCTTCAAAGGCTTTATTGAGTTTTCCAATCGAGTAGTGGACGTGGATTTTTCCCATCCCTTCAACGGCTTTCATGATCCGCTGTGCTTTACCCAAAGAATATCCGATAAAAACGGAAGTTTTTTGATTTTCCTGATTTCTTAAAACCCAATTCTGAAGTCTTTTATTCAAATCCGGAACTTCTAGCCAATTATAAATGGGAAGCCCGAATGTACTTTCAGTCACCAATTCATTGCATCTTACCAGCTCGAAAGGCGTGCTCAGACCATCATCCTGCACTTTATAATCTCCGGAAACCACGCTCACATAACCTTTATACTCCAAACGAATCTGAGCTGAACCTATAATATGACCAGCCGGATGCATAGAAAGTTTTACGCCATTGATGTCCAAAACTTCGCCATATTGCAAGGTCTGACATTCGATATCCGGAGAAATCCTTTGGTGTAAAATGGGTTTTGTGAAATGATGACAAAGATATTTTTTCATTCCCCAACGGGCGTGGTCGGCATGCCCGTGCGTGATGACCGCATAATCTACAGGTCGCCAAGGGTCGATGTAAAATTTCCCCTGCGGACAGTAGATACCTTTGTTTGTGAATGTGATGAGTTTCAAAAGGGTGTTTGGTTTGGAATCTACTATTCAAAAAGCTAACCAATTGTTGAAACCTATCATAAATTTGTTTTGTAAAATTGTTAGATGAAAGAAAACCTGCTTCAAGCTTCTTCAGGGTCTTTGCTAGATTATTTTAATAATATAATTCCTTTGAACACGGGAGAAACTCAACTTGTGGTAGAACTTTTTAAATCGAGACTTTACAGAAAAAGACAATATGCTGCAGGAAAATGATGTCTGTAATCAAATCAATTTGTTGTTCGTGGCTGTTTGAGAATGTATAAAATTGATGAAAAAGGAAATACACATATCTTGCAATTTGCGTCAGAAAACTGGTGGATGAGTGATATTGGATTTCATCAGAAAAAACCTTCGGAATTGTGCATTGATGCGTTCGAAGATATGATGGTTCAAATTAGCTATGAGAATCTAATTAAACTTTATACTTCAGCTCCAAAATTTGACAGAATTTTCAGGGTTTTAATTGAAGACAGCTTTGTCACACTTCAAAATCGCCTGCTTCAAAATCAGTTCGACGGCCGAAGACCGTTATCTTTCTTTTCTGGAGATTAAGACTATTTCTTAATTCAGTTCATTGGGAAAAGCCTTCTTTCTAATGAAAATTTACATTATAATTTTAAAACAAATCATAATGATAACATCAAAAATTGCCGTCATCGACTGAGTGGATTACGTTACGGATTGAACTGAAAAATGGAGTTGCAGTTTTATATGTCAATGATCAAAAGCACCCGTCCTTTGTTGTAAATGAACGAAAGGGAAAAACGCAATCGGGAAATATGGGACTTTGGGTGGATATCGGAACTATCGGTTATTTCAAAGATTTAAAAATTACGGAACTTTGAGAAGTACTTTATTTTATAAATTAACTCATTAATGAAAAAAACTCCAACAAAATTATTATTTGTTGGAGTTTTATATGATTGCCAGAAATTATCAGATGCTTGCAGTTCCTTCTACGCCATCAGAATTATCAGTTTTACTTCCACTGATTGCTGCGGCGGCAAAACTTAATAAACTAACTAATTTTCCGGCTTTTGTATCCCAATAATAAGTTTCTTTAGGCTCTACTCGGATAATGGAAACATTTGGGTCATCTTTACCGTCGAACCAGGCGTTTGCCATTGGCGACCATTTGTCCTCGATGGTGGATTTGTCCTTATAAATGTAAGCATCTCCAAAAATGGAGAGATATTCAGAGTCGCTGTTATTCATAAAGTAGAGCTGAACGCGTTTGTCTTCTTTGATCTCAAAATTCTTGTTGCTGGTTTCGCTGCTGATGAACCAAAGATTTCCATTTTCATCTGTTTCCTGGATTCCCATAGGTCTGGAGTTTACCGGTAATCTGTCCAATTCTGTACAAAACATACAGATTCTTGCTTTTTCCGAAAGTTCCTTGATTTTTTTAATTGCTTCTTGATTTGTTAAATCTTGTGTTGACATAATATTTTATTTTTTAGTGTTTGATTTATTATGTCTTTACAAATAATGTGCTATTAATGAATTAATGAAAATCAGGAAAAAAAATCCGTCAGAAAAACCGGCAGATCTATTATCAATTAAAATCAAAAATTCGTTCTTTCACAACATCAATTACTTTGGACCGAATATATTCCTGAGCAGATTTTCCGGTTTCTTTTTATCAAATCACCAAAATAATTGGCCGACAAATGCAATTCATCTGCAAGCCGATATTGCGGGAGATTTAGAAAATTATCTTAAACACTTGGAAAGAGTTTTTGACCTTTAAACCAATTTAATTAAAACAAAAAGCCCATTCAACAATTCGTCGAATGGGCTTTTTTATAAATTTTAGCCTGATTTTTAAAACTTAAATCAATTCAGGATAAGATTTTATTTCTCACAAATTACTTCAATTTAACAGATTAAAAATTTGCTCAATCTCCAAAATCAGCGAGAAAAAATCTATCAATTAGATTTTAAAACCTCCGGAAACTTCAATTCTCTGCGCATTGATCCATTTAGAATCATCTGAACAAAGGAATGCAACCACACTTCCAATATCATCCGGCAAACCAACTCTTCCCAAAGCTGTTTCAGAAGAAATATGATTGTTCAAATCTGCAACATCACGAACAGCTCCGCCACCGAAATCTGTTTCAATCGCACCCGGAGCAATAGAATTCACTCGGATTTTTCTGCTTCCCAATTCCAACGCCTGATATCTTGACAAAGAATCGATTGCCGCTTTCATCGCACCATAAGCTGAATATCCTGCGAAAGAAAATCTTGCCAATCCAGAAGATGTGTTCACAACACTGCTTCCGTCATTCAATAATGGTAATAATTTTTGAGTTAAGAAATAAGGACCTTTGAAGTGGATATTGGTCATTGAATCCAAAATTTCTTCAGTAGTCGTTTCAAAACTTTGATTGATTCCGATTCCTGCGTTGTTGACCAAAGCGTCCAATTTCGCAGAAGCAAGCTGAGTGTCCAAAACATTTTTCACTTCAGTTGCGAACTGGTCAAAACCTGCAATTGTAGAAATATCCAAAGGTAAAGCAAACGCTTTTTGTCCGATGCTTTCGATTTCTTTTACCACTTCATCTGCAAACTCTTTTTTGGTTTGATAAGTCAAGATGACGTCGAATCCTCTTTTTGCCAATTGTAAAGCTGAATCTTTACCCAATCCACGGCTTCCGCCAGTTACTAATGCTATTTTACTTGCCATTTTTTTATTGTTTTATTTAATGGTACAAAGTTGAAAAATTAGTACATCAGAGTGTTTGCATAAATCAAATTAAAGTTTGTGAAAATCAAACAATCGATAATTCTCGGTAATGTTGTGGCGATTGTTTGCCGTGTTTCTTGAAGAAGTTAGAAAAATGAGCAACTTCTTCAAAACCTAATGTGAAAGCAATTTCCGAAATATTCCATTGCGTTTGGGTCAGCAATATTTTGGCTTCCTGAAAAATTCGGCTTCCGATGATTTCGCCAGTAGTTTTTCCGGTTGTTTCTTTTAAAACTCTGTTGAGATGATTCACGTGAACTCCCAAGATTCCTGCAAAATCTGCCGGAGTTTTCAGTTGTAAAAGCTGACTGATATTTTCGATAGGAAACTGTCTTTCCAATAATTCAATGAAAAGAGTAGTGGTTCTGGAAGCGGCGGTTTTATTATTTTCGACAGGTAAAATCGGCTGCAATTTCTGACCAAAATGAATCAATTCCATTACATAGTTTCTCAGCAAATCATATTTATAAACATAATCAGACTTGATTTCTTCGTGCATTTTAAGGAAAATTGCTTCAAATTGATGAAACTGTTCTGTCGAGATTTGAAAGATAAAATCGCTCTGAGCCGAAAAAACAGGAAGAAGGTCAAGTTCCAATCCAATCTTAGAAGTTGGTAAGAAATCTTTGGTAAAAACACAAAAATGTCCCGATTGCTCCGTGCATTGATGTGTATAGTTATAAGGGATTTTCGGAGAAGCAAAAAGAACGGCGCAATCTTCAATTTCGATTGTTTTGTCTGCGTATTCTACTTTATTCTTGCCGTTTATGAGACTTATTTTGTAATAAGTTCTCCTGTTGTAAGGCATTTCGGTTTTCGATTTGCAGGTTCTGTAGATTTCAGAAATATCAAAAACATTGAAATGACCAATGTCCTTATTGATGTTTTCAGTAAGGAACTGATTGATGTCGGGACAAGTGTCTCCCAAAATATCCTGATAAAATTCTTTGATGGTAATCGAACTCATTTTGCTTGTAAAAATCAAAGATACGAGATAATTATTTTAATTGAAAGACTTCTTGAATTGGATTATTCTAATTCCTGAAAATTGTAACAAAAGCTCCGCATTTTTTTAGTAATTTAGCTCATCTTAAAATTCTGGATTTCCTTTATTAAATAGACTTATTGACTTTAAATAAGCATAAAGAAAATCTGAACATATCCAAATATCAACTTCTAAAAAAATAATGCAGGAACTTAGAAATCAATACATTTTCGAAAACATCAACTTCTCAGTTTTTTCGATTTTTGATATTCAAAAGTATTGCTCAGAAAGAATTGATATTGAGAGGGAAAATTTAAAAGATATTCAGCCTTATTTTATTGAAATCAATTCCGGTGTGTTTTATAAACCCTTATCGAATATTGATTTTCCAAGTGTTGCAGTTAATTTTATTGGTAGTTCGCTTATTTTAGAATGTCCGTGTGATGCTCCAAAAACAAAAATGTGCAGTCATCAGGCTCAGGTTTTGTACACGATTATTGAACGACAGGATTTACGTATTTTCTTTGATGAAATGCTTCGGCGGAAGAAATTAGAAGACTTTGCTAAAGATTACGGTTTAGAAAATGAGCCAAATCTTGATGATTATTTTCAGCTTGAAAACCTTCACAATTCTTTAAGAATCGAGCCTAAAATTAAAGAATTAATTAAGCTGAATTCTGATGAATTGCAGCAGAAATTATTGCCAAAAAACACCAATCAATTTCACGAAATTAAAGTTCAAAATGATTCAAAAAAAATGTTTTTGGTCATTAAAAAACATAAATATTATGACCGATTCGGGATTGAACTTTTTGAAGCAGAAACCACGCAATCTGGAAAAATTAAAAATCCGATAACGGCGATTGACCCTTCAAATTTGATTTGGAAAGCCGAAACCATCGATGAAGCAAAATTCTATACGGCTGTTTTTAAATTTGAAAATAATCAAACCGAAGAAAAGAATGATGCCGACCTAGAAGCTTTAAAAATGGTGGTAAAAAATCCATTACAACTGCAAACATTTTATCACAACAAAACCATTTCAGAAAATATCTCCGCAAAATCCATCGTTTCGGTTGATTTAAAATCATTGAATGCAGATATTGAACTTTCCGTTTTCAAAAAAGAACCTTTCTTCGAAATCACGGGTGGACTTTGGCTGAATGATGCTTTGCAGCCGTTTAAAAACATTAAAATTCAGTTTAATTATTTCCTTTTTCACGAAAAAACGCTGCATCTGGTAACCAATCTGGATATGCTTCGGGTGTTGGAATTTTTTAAATCAAACAGAGAAATTTTGCTGGTTCATTCATCTAAATTTGAGGAATTTAAACAGAACATTCTGGCCAATTTAGAAAAGCAAATCAAGATTAGCTACGCCTACATAAAACCCGCTACCCACAAGCAATTGGCTGAGAAATCCTTTGACGAAAAGGTCGAAAAAATCATTTATTTGGCAGACCAGAAAGAGCATATTTCGATAACTCCTGTGATGAAATATGGCAATGTGGAAATTCCTGTCTTTTCGAGGAAACAGATATTTGATACCGACCAAAACGGCAATATTTTTCAGGTAGAAAGAGATGACAAAGAAGAGATAAAGCTTACGGCAACCATTATGCAGCAGCATTCGGAATTTGCCGAACAAATCGAGCAATACGAATATTTCTATCTTCACAAAGACAAGTTTCTGGACGAAAATTGGTTCCTGGAAGCTTTTGAAAAATGGCGGAATGAAGGCATTGTTATTTTAGGTTTTAATGAATTAAAAAAGAACAAGCTCAACGCCAACAAAGCGGTCGTTTCTATAGCTGTTGTCAGCGGAATCAATTGGTTTAATACAGAAATTGATGTAAAATTCGGTAAGCAAAAAGCATCATTGAAACAATTGCATAAATCCATCCGAAACAAAAGCAAATTTGTACAATTAGACGACGGAACCAACGGGATTTTGCCCGAAGAATGGATGAAAAAACTCAACCTTTATTTCGATTCCGGTGAGATTTATGATGAACTTTTAAGATTGCCTAAAAGTAATTTTTCTGAAATTAAAAACCTTTTTGATGAGAACGTTTTAAGCAAAGAAGTCAGTGAAGAAATCGAAACATACAACAAGGCGTTGTCTGAAAATCAAAACATTCCCGAAACCGAAGTTCCTAAAGAACTGAATGCAACGCTTCGTGATTATCAAAAACAAGGACTCGACTGGCTGAATTATCTCGACGATTTCAATTTTGGAAGTTGTCTTGCCGACGATATGGGACTCGGGAAAACGCTTCAAATCATCGCATTCATCCTTTCACAAAATAAAAAACAGCCTCAAAACACCAATCTTGTGGTGGTGCCGACTTCTCTGCTTTTCAATTGGCAGGCAGAAGTCGAAAAATTTGCGCCTTCGATTAAAATTTTGACACATTATGGTGCCAACAGAATTAAAAATACCCTTCATTTTGCAGGTCACGAAATTGTGCTAACGACTTATGGAATGCTGCTTTCCGATATTCGGTTTTTAAAAGAATTTAATTTTAATTATGTGTTTTTAGACGAATCTCAAGCCATCAAAAATCCAAATTCTGAACGGTACAGAGCTGCAAGATTATTGAAATCAAGAAGCAAAGTCGTTTTAACAGGAACTCCGATTGAGAATAATACGTTCGACATCTATGGGCAGCTTTCCTTTGCCATTCCTGGTTTGTTGGGAAGTAAGCAATATTTCAGAGATATTTATTCCATCCCGATTGATAAATTTGAAAATACAAGACGGGCGACAGATTTACAGCAAAAGATAAAACCTTTTATCCTCAGAAGAACCAAAAAGCAGGTTGCGAAAGAACTTCCCGACAAAACGGAAATGGTAATCTATTGCGAAATGGGAGAGGAGCAAAGGCGGATTTATAATGCTTACGAAAAAGAACTTCGGGAATATATTTCGGCAAAAGATGAGCACGAAATCGCCAAAAATAGTATGCACGTTTTGACGGGATTGACCAAGCTCAGACAAATTTGCGATTCTCCGGCGCTTTTAAAAGATGAAGAACAATTTGGCGATAGTTCGGCAAAAATTGAAGTTCTGATGGAGCAGATTGAAAACAAATCTTCCCAACACAAGATTCTGGTTTTTTCGCAGTTTGTATCAATGCTTGATTTGATAAAAGAAGAACTTCAAAAAAGAAATATCTCGTTTGAATATTTGACCGGACAGACAAAAAACAGAGCCGCAAAAGTCAATGAATTTCAGGGAAACGACCAAGTTCGTGTGTTTTTAATCAGTCTAAAAGCCGGCGGAACAGGTTTGAATTTAACAGAAGCTGACTACGTCTACCTCGTAGACCCGTGGTGGAATCCTGCCGTGGAAAATCAGGCTATCGACCGCTGTTACCGCATCGGACAAAAGAAAAACGTCATTGCCGTACGGTTGATTTGTCCCAACACGGTTGAAGAAAAAATAATGAAACTTCAACAATCGAAAAAAGAGTTGGCGAATGATTTAATTACAACCGATAATTCGGTTTTCAAAAAATTATCGAAGCAGGATTTGATGGAGATGTTGTAAGTAAATCAACTGAGTAATAAATATATTTCAATTTTAAAGCGGGAAAATCTCCTGCTTTTTTCATTTAAAATTTAACCAAATCATAATGGTAAGCAGAACAGTAATCTGTATAACAAAAATTTCCAGGATTCATCGGACATTTGTAATGTAAAAAAAGAACATTTTCTCTCGTAGATCAGATTGATTTTGCAGATTCATTAAAATTGGAACCTGCTTCATCTGCTAGATCAGCAAGATTTTAAAAATTTAATTTAATTAAAGAAAAAATATGAAAACAAGAGCTTTAGGACAAAACTTAGAAGTATCCGAATTAGGATTAGGTTGTATGGGATTGACTAATGAAAATTTGGGAATCAGTAAACCGGAATAAAAAAGCTGAAGCGAAAACTTCAGCTTTTAAAAATCCTTTACTTATATTTTGATATTAAAAAATATAAAAAACACTTAGTTGTCCCACACCATTTTTAAAATCAGATTTTATAGCATCGGAATTGAATTTCCCAACATCCATAAATCCCTGATAATACCTTGCTCCGATTCCTAATCCTTTGACCGGACCAGCTTTAAACTGATAACCCAAACCCGCGACAGCGCCTGCATCCACTTTGTCTGCAAAATCTTCGAAGCTTGTATTTTTGGCATCTTCAATCAGCATATTGGCTTGTGCGCCGGCTTCAAAATACAATCCGATTCCCGAATGATATTTTACGACAATAGGAACGGAAAGGTAAGAAAGTTTCAAATCTTCTTTCGTCCCAAACAAGTTGTTCTTGATTTTTGCACCTTGAGTCGAATACAAAAAATCTTCCTGAATCGACCAGTTTTCTGTCAGTTTAAAATTGACAATCAATCCGCCGTGAAATCCCGCTAATCCTTCCGTGTCAAAATTGGCACCTGTAAAGTTGCTGTAATTTCCGCCCACTTTTACCCCGAATGAAAGTCTTTGGAATATTCCTCCCAAACTTTGTGCAGATAAAATCTGTGTTGTAGCTAACATCAATCCTGCTAAAAATAATTTTTTCATTTTTTTTAAATAGTTAATTCTGATGCAAAAGTATTTTGAATTGCTATTTATCGAAAGTCCAAAAAGTAGTTTAAATTGGTCAAAAAGTCGAATTTTGTTATTATTTTTGTCTTTTTAAACAAATAAATTAGATGTTTAAGCCTGTGTTGCCTTTTTCATTGGACGAAAATAGTTTTGAAAATGTTTATAATAAAGATTACATTTTGTTTGATAAACCTGCTATCAAAGTTTTAGATTATCCTGTGAAGTTAGATGTCACGGTAGGCATTATTTGTATTAAAGGAAAGATAAAAGGCAGTTCGAATATGCGCGAGTTTGAAGCAAAAGCATCTTGTTTGGCTGTGCTTTTATCGGAGCATACGGTGATGATAGATGAGATAAGTGATGATTTTTCGGGTAAGTTTATTATTATGTCGAGGAAATTTGCCGAAAGTCTTAATGTGGAAGAGCGGATTCCGGTTTTTATTTCCCTGAACGAAAATCCTTGTGTGCCTTTGGACCAAGAAGAATTGGTAAGTCTGGAAGATTATTTCAAAATGTGCCAGAAAACTTTGAAACAAATCCATAATCCTTTTGTAATAAGGATTATCCAACATCTTACCAAGGCGCATTTTTATGCTTTTGCCTATAATCTCCATCATATCGAGAAACATCATAAAAACGGAAAAAAGCCAAGACAGGAAGAAGTGGTGCAAAAGTTTCTGGATGATTTGCAAACTTATTTTAAGACAAATCGAAGTATAGAATTTTACGCAGACAGATTATGTATTACGCCAAAATATCTGTCTAAAGTTATAAAAGACAATAACGGAATGTCTGCCAAAAAATGGATTGATGATTATGTAATTTGGGAAACGAAAGCACTGCTGAAATCTACAAATATGACCGTCCAACAGATTAGCGATGAGCTTAATTTCCCTTCTCAGTCTTTTTTCGGAAAGTATTTTAAACGTTTGGTGGGTGTGTCGCCTTTGGAGTATCGGAAAACTTAGTATTTGACAAATAACCAAAAGGAATCTAATGGTTCGCTGATTCCCTTTGATTATTAAATATAAATTTCCTCTATTTCTTCAAATCCAATTCCATCTGAATATTCGCTCTTTGATACGGAGTTGGTCGACCCGAAATTTTAGCGAACCCCAATTTATAATACAGATTAATCGCCGGTTTCAGAATCGTATTGCTTTCCAGATACAACTTTGAAGCACCCAATTCCTTCGCAGAATTGATAATCGCCTGACCCAAAAGCCAGCCGATATTTTTCCCTTGAGCTTTGGGAGAAACCGCCATTTTTGCCATTTCAAAATCGTAATCTTTGTCATTCATTTTTATCAAAGCACAAACGCCCAAAGGTTCATTTTTGTAAAGTGCGACAAGAATTTTTCCACCTTTGTCAAGAATATATTCCTGTGGATTATCCAGAGATTTATAATCCGTTTCTTCCATTTCAAAGTAATTCGAAATCCATTCTTCATTCAAGTTTCTGAAGGCAGATTGATATTTCGGTTCATATTCCACGATTTCCACATCTTTACTTTCACGCAGTTTTTTCTGTTCCTGGACACGTTTCAGTAAAGATTTTTGTTCCAGCAAAAATTCCCATTCCGCAACCGCTTCCCAAAGATTGTAAGTAGCTTCAGCAAGGAGATTTTCCACAGCTAGATCAATATCGACACACTGTTCCTGCAACATTTTTTCGGCTAAAGATTTTCCTTCTTCGGTTAATCCAACCACATTTCTGCGCTTGTCATCAGATTTTAATTTGTCATTTACCAAACCAGCTTTCGTCATTTCTTTGATGATTTTGGTCACAGAAGGTTGAGAATGACCGATTTCTTTTGCGATTTCCGTAATTGTTTTTTCATCCGTTTCCGAAAGCACAAAGAAAACCGGAAACCATTTTGGAGAGAATTTCTCAACATTATACATTTCATAAATCTTGGTTGCATCATCTGTAAATCGGCTTGTCAACAAACGTAATCTGCTTCCCAAAGCCATTTTTCCTGTTCGTTCAAATATATTCATAATTAATTACATAACTGATTATGCAAATGTAGAAATAATTTTGAATTCAGCAAACAGTAAGTATATAATTTAATTGATAATTGGTTTAGGGCGTATCCTTTAGTCAGAATTATGATTCGTCATTTTGGCTACAACCAAACTCATTTTGGCAACATTTCCCTTGGCGCTTCTGCAGACATTTGTATTATAAAATTTAAACAAAATTTACAATGCAAAAAACAATTTTCATCACAGGTGCATCATCAGGATTAGGAAAAGCGACAGCAAAATTATTCCAATCAAAAGGCTGGAATGTTATCGCAACAATGCGAAATCCTCAAAACGAAACCGAATTTTCCCAACTGGAAAATGTAACCTTGCTTCCATTGGATGTTACCAATTTGGAGCAGATTCAGGAAACGGTAAAAACAGCGATTGAACTTCATACGATTGATGTGGTTTTTAACAATGCAGGTTGTGGTTTGATTGGCGCTTTGGAAGCTTTGACAGACGAACAAATCGTAAAACAATTAGATACCAATTTGTTGGGCGTGATTCGTGTGACGCAGGCTTTTATTCCTTATTTCAGAAAAAACAGAAACGGATTGTTCATTACCACAACTTCGATTGGCGGATTGTTGACTTTTCCTCTGGATTCGCTTTATCACGCTACAAAATGGGCTTTGGAAGGCTGGAGCGAAAGTATGTCGTTTGAATTGGCTTTGCATAATGTTGGCATCAAAACCATTGCACCGGGCGGAATTAAAACTAATTTTGCGGGAGGATCTTTAGCCGTTGCCAATCATCCCGCTTACGAAGACGGAATGCAGAAATTATTTGAACTGATGAATCCCGATAACTTCGAGCCTGTGGAATGGATTGCGGACGTGGTTTACGAAGCAGCGACAGACGGGAAAAATCAGTTGCGATATGTGACGGGAGAATTTGCCAACCAGTTGTACAATCGTCGTCTGGAAATCGGTTCCGAAGCTTCGGTTGAGGAAATGAAACAGATGGTTTTTGGAGATTTAATTAATAAAAATTAAGAAATGAATAATCCGATAAAAGTAGATTCCATATCTCAGCTTCACGAGATGCTGGGTTTTGGGAAGCCGGTTCATCCATTGATTAGCATTACTCAAAATGCCAATATGGTTGTGGAAGATGAATTTCTGAATCAGCATTTTCTCTTCAATTTCTACAAAATATCATTCAAGAAAACCTTGAAAGGAAAAATGGGTTACGGACAAAGTTATTATGATTTTGACGAAGGCGGAATGATTTTTACCGCTCCAAACCAGTTACTTTCCACAAGTTCGGACGATATCCAATATGAGGGTTTGACGCTCCTCATTCATTCTGATTTTCTAAGAAATTATTCTTTGGCAACCCGAATTAAAAGCTTTGGATTTTTCTCTTATTCGGCGAACGAAGCTTTGTTTTTATCGGACAAAGAAAAGCAGACGATTTTTTCGGTTTTTGATAATATTAAAGAAGAACTGAATAACACGATTGACGATTTCAGTCAGGATGTCATCATTTCACACATAGAGGTTTTGCTCAATTACAGCAACCGTTTTTACAAGCGACAATTCATTACAAGAAAAGCGGTCAACAATGATTTACTTTCGAAAACCGAAGAACTTTTAAATGTCTATTTTGAAAAAGAACAGGGTTTGAATAAAGGTTTACCAACTGTAGAATATTTAGCGACCGAACTCAACCTTTCGCCAAGATATCTGAGCGATATGCTTCGGTCTTTAACAGGACAAAATGCACAGCAACTCATCCACGAAAAACTCATTGAAAAAGCTAAAGACTACCTCACGACCACTCAGCTTTCTGTCGCAGAGATTGCGTATCAGCTGGGTTTTGAACATCCGCAGTCTTTCAATAAATTATTTAAGAATAAGACCAATCAAACGCCTGTGCAATTCAAACAAGGTTTTTATCATAATTAAATTTTTAAAAATGAATACAACTTACTTTCTCTTTATTTTGGGCTCAATACGAAGAAGAAAATTTTTGCCAATTACTTTTTAGCTTTGCTGTTGCTGGTTTTAAGCATCAGAATTATTAAGTCTGTATTTTTCTATTTCACTCCGCAGTTGTCGAATGTTTTTATTCAAATCGGACTTTCCGCCTGCATTTTGATTGATCCGTTTTGTTTTTATACTTTAAATCTTTTTCAAATAACGAAAAATCAAAATGGACAATTCATACGATTCCGTTTGTCATTGGAATTACCATTTTAGGAATTTTCTATCCATATATGGAACATCGAAAGGTTTGGCGCAATTGGATTGTGACCGGAATTTATCTTCAATAGTTGATTTACATTTTCGCATCATTCAAATAGCTGAAACATATTTTCAAAAAATTAAAGGAGAAAGAAAAATACAAGAACAAAGCAATTGATAAGGAAACATTAAATTGAATCGAACAAAAACGTACCGTAATTGTAGAAAACCATTCCTATTGATTATGTCAATACCGCTTTTGAACGTCTGGGAAAAGGCGATGTGAAATACAGATTCGTGATTGATATGGCGAGTTTATAGAATTTAATAATTGATTATGATGTTTGTAAAATGGTGATTTTTTATCACTTTTTTTGTTTCTGAAATTCCGATTATCCGCGGTGATTTTTATCACCATATTTATTCTGACTTTATAAACCAATTTTATATATCTTTGCGCCAATCTGGTGAGCTGTAAAAAGCGCTTAATAGGGAATCCGGTGAAAATCCGGAGCAGACCCGCTGCTGTAAGCTTCACACAAAGGTTTTTGAAAATTATATCCACTGTCGCAAGATGGGAAGGATTTCAAAAATGAAGTAAGTCAGAAGACCTGCCAGAATGTTTTAATATTTGACGCTTTCGTGGAATAAAGCTTAGTCAACAATGATTTTGTGCAGCACAAACTGCGCCTTATCCTTGCTTTCTTACCTCCATTGGCGTCATCATTATTCGATATGAGCTAATGGTGACACGATTTACTTCTCGGTTTTTCAAAACGGTTGTTACAATATTTGTGACAGCCTCATCTTTCTGTTTTTCCCAATCCAAAAAGGATTCTATCGAAACGGAGATTGTCAAGGTTGATGTTTACAAAAAGAATTTCAAAGAGATTTTACCGGCACAGACGCTTTCCGGAGAACAATTGGAAAGATTGAACAGCCAATCCGTTGCAGATGCGCTGAGATACTTTTCCGGTGTACAAATCAAAGATTATGGCGGAATAGGTGGACTCAAGACCATCAATATCCGAAGTATGGGAAGTCAGCACGTTGGTGTTTTTTATGACGGAATTCAATTGGGAAATGCGCAAAATGGCGTTGTTGATTTGGGTAGATTTTCTTTGGATGACATCGAGGAAATCTCGCTTTACAACGGACAAAAATCTGAGATTTTCCAGCCTGCAAAGGATTTCGGTTCGTCAGGTTCTATTTATCTTCAGCCAAAAACACCAAGTTTTAAATTTAATAAAAAAACAAATCTCGTTCTGAGATTGAAGAATAGTTCCATCGATTTGTTCAATCCGTCTTTCCGATTGGAGCAGAAGATTTCCGATAAAGTTTCGGCAAGTTTCAGTTCTGAGTTTTTGCAGAGTGATGGGATTTATAAATTTCGTTACCTCAAAAAATATCCAGATGGAGCTGTTGCTTACGATACGATTGCGAAGCGTTTTGATTCCGGCATCAACGCCAAACGTTTCGAAACCAGTTTTCACGGCATTCTCAATAACGGAAATTGGAATGTCCGAGGTTACGGCTATCTTTCCGGCCGCGGCATTCCAGCAGCGATTGTCAATAACCGGTTTGATGGGCGTGGACAAAGATTGGTGGACGAGAATTATTTCGTTCAGGCCAATTTCAGAAAGAAGTTGTTTCCCCAATTAGAAACGCAGTTCAAGGCCAAATTTGCTTACGATTTCACGCATTACATCGACACGGTTTCATCCATCAAAATCCAGAATCAATACATCCAGAGAGAGATTTATTTGTCTTCTTCCAATATTTATTCCGTTACTCAGAACTGGGATGTCAGCGCCAGTTTTGACTTCCAATATAATAATCTGGATGCGGATTTGGTGAACTTTTCTTATCCGACGCGTTACACTTCTTTGCTCGCTTTCGCCACAACATACCAATGGAAAAAACTGAAATTCCTGGGAAGTGTGCTTGGAACTTTCGTGCACGAAGACGTGGAGAAAAATGCCAAATCGCCCGACAAAACCGAATGGACACCGGCTGCTTTTCTCAGTTATCAGCCTTTTGACTCCAATGATTTTACGGTGAGAGCTTTTTACAAGCGGATTTTCCGAATGCCGACTTTCAACGATTTGTATTACACGATGATTGGAAATGCTTTTCTGGAACCGGAATTTACCAATCAGTACAATCTTGGATTCACGTATCAGAAGTCTTTTCAGAATCAGTTTTTTCAAAGGTTCTATGCGAAAATTGATGGTTATTTTAATAAGGTGGAAAACAAAATCATCGCGGCACCAACCGGAAATATGTTTCGCTGGATGATGCTGAATCTCGGCGAAGTGGAAATCATCGGAACCGATGTCAATGTGCAGGCTGATCTGCTCGTCGGGAACGTCAAACTGAAACCTTTGTTGAGTTACACCTACCAAAGAGCGAGAGATTTCTCCGACAGGAACGAAACTTATTTTGGAGACCAAATTCCTTACACGCCTTGGCATTCGGGAACTTTTTCTCTGATGTCGGATTACAAGGATTGGAGTTTCAATTACAGTTTTATGTATGTCGGCGAGCGGTACGATGGTCAGCAGAACAACATCCAGTACAATTATATCCAGCCTTGGTACACACACGATTTATCGATCCAGAAAAAAATAAATTGGAAAAATCACCAGTTCAAAGCCAGTTTCGAGGTCAATAATATCTTCAATCAATATTACGATGTGGTGCTGAATTACCCAATGCCGGGACGGAATTTCAAACTCATTTTAAGCTTTACATTATGAAGAAAATAAACTTTTTTCTGCTGATTTTACTTTGCCTGATGTCTTGCCGAACAGATGAAACGATCGTTCGGCCAGAAGTGGAGGAAGGTCTTGCAACACCGGAGAATACTGCTATCAAAGGATTTTATCTTTTAAACGAAGGCAATATGGGAAGCAACAAGGCAACTTTGGATTTCTTTGATTATACCACCGGAACTTACCACAGGAATATCTATGCGGACATCAATCCGGATGTGGTGAAGGAACTTGGAGATGTTGGCAATGACATCAAAATTTATGGAAGCAAAATGTACGCGGTCATCAATGTGTCCAACAAAATAGAGGTTCTGGACGCAAAAACTGCCAGACGAATCAAAACCATCAATCTGGAAAATTGCAGATATGTGACATTCAAAGACGGGAAAGTTTACGTTTCCAGTTACGCCGGACCCGTGGTTCTGAATCCGAATGCACCACTTGGGAAAGTCGCTGAAATTGACACGGTTTCGCTTTCCATAAAGAGGGAAGTGGTGGTTGGCTATCAGCCGGAAGAAATGCAAATCATCGGGAACGATCTTTACGTCGCCAACTCAGGCGGTTACCGCTTTCCTAATTATGACAGAACCGTTTCCGTGATAGATTTGAACACATTTACAGAGACCAAAAAAATAGATGTGGCAATCAATCTTCATCATATTGCAAAGGACGGTGACGGCGATTTGTATGTGAGTTCCAGAGGCGATTATTACAACGTTCCATCAAGTTTATTCTTGGTTGATTCCAAAACCGCAACGGTCAAAAAAGATTTTCACATTGCGGTCAGCGAGATGACGATTGTGAACGGCAAACTCTATTATTACGGCAACGAGTTCAATTACAACACGCACGCCTACACCAAATCTTTCGGAATCATCGATGTGAAAACCGAGCAAATCATCTCCAACAAAATCATAGACCAGGAATATGTGGACGCCATCAAAACACCTTACGGAATCGCCGTGAACCCAATTACAGAAGATATTTATATGACCGATGCACGAAATTATGTTTCCACCGGATTCGTCTATTGCTTCGACAAAAACGGAAAATTCAAATGGAAAACCGAAGGCGGCAACATCCCGGCGCACTTTGTTTTCCTCTATAAATAAATACGAAAACTAATGTCATTCTGAACGAAATGTTATGTAGTGAAGAATCTATATTCCCCGTACCTCGGAATGACAATTACAAAATGAATTAAAACTAGTTAAAATGAAAAAAAAATACTTAAACCTCTCTTTTTTATTATTTCTCTTAGTCGGCATCGCATGTAAAAACGATGATGATGACAATACATTTAATCTGGCGGAATCGTATTCAGTTGACCGTTTCAAAGTTCTGAATATTCCAACCAATATTTCTGGAAACTTCACTTGGAGCGTGAATGATTCTGTTATTTCAGAACACTCAACTTTGGATTTCATCAGTCCATTCGCGAAAACTTATCCTTTGACTTTGAAGGTGGAAATAAACGGAACAACGACGACTTACAGTTCAAAGATCATTGTCAGCAAAGAAACTTCAGTTTATAGCAAATACATTGCCAACGTCTTTGATTTCCGTCCTGCCGTTGGACAATTCATTAATGAAATCCCGGAATATGTGGCAGGAAATTCGGCTGAAAATATGATTCAGAAGGCGAAACAATCTTTGGTTGGTTCCAATTCTTCGATGATTACTTTGGGGGGATTTGGCGGTTATGTGACTTTCGGATTTGACCACACGATTCCCAATATGAATGGCCGTGATTTTAAAATTCTGGGTAATGCATTTTGGGGCGATTTGTCCGAAGATGAACGTGCCGGCTCTTGCGAACCCGGAATTATAATGGTTGCCTATGACAAAAATAAAAACGGAAAACCCGATGAAGACGAGTGGTACGAAATTGCAGGAAGCGAATATTTCAAAAATACAACGGTCAAAAATTACAGCATCAATTACTTCAAACCCAACGAATCCAGACCGCCAGTTCCCGGAAACGAATATTGGGAAAACGATGTAGAATATATCAAATGGACAGATAATTTGGGGAATTCAGGCTTCAAAACCAGAAATGTTTTCCATATCCAAAGCTATTATCCACTATGGATTACGGATGCTTCTTATCAATTCACCGGAACTAAACTCGCCAACAATTACTACGACCAGAGTGGAAGCGGAACTTATTGGGTCGGAAAATCTTACGCCTTCGGATATGCAGACAACGCTCCAAATACCGACGAAGCTTCCAATATCGATATCTCGTGGGCAGTTGACAAAAACGGTAATTACGTCAAACTTCCCGGAATCGATTTCGTGAAAGTTTATACCGGAACCAATCAGGAAGCGGGATGGCTGGGCGAAGTTTCTACAGAAGTGGCGGGCGCTTACGATTTACATTTAAAATAAGATCAATTTACTCTCGCAGATTTAACAGATTTAAAATCCAGCATCTGCCAAATCAAAGCAATCTGCGAGAATTAAATATCTTAAAATAACATTCAACAATAAAAATTCTTTAAATCAATTAAAAATGAAAAAGTTTTATCTTTTGACTTGGCTGTTGTTCTTTGCATTTTTCACGAATGCTCAGGTCACAGTTCAAAGTGTTCCCAGAAATGACATCAAGGGAAACTCAATTAAAAAACAATCCAAAAAAGCTGATTTCAATTTCGATGACATCGTCTATTGGGTTGGGACGGGAACCAACGAAGCGGCTTTCGTAGTTCAATGGAACGATGCCAAAAATCCGGACGCTTTGGTTTGGGGCTTCAGATGGAACGGTACTGCAACGGGCGAAGATATGCTGAAAGCGATTGCAAAAACTGACAAAAGATTCTTCTCACTTTTGTATCAGGGAACACAATTCGGAACGGCTATCGGTGGTTTAGGTTTTGACCTGGACGGGAACGACACCAATGCGCTTTATAAGAATGGAAACACCACTTATCCGCTTTATCCTGTGGATGGCATCATCAATACGACATCGTATGATTTTGATGATTACACCGCAAAAGATGCCGATGACCATTGGGCAACTGGCTGGTATTCTGGATATTGGTCTTATTGGGTAAAAGACCCGGCTGATACGGAATTTGGATATTCTGGTTTAGGTGCGAGCAGCAGACAATTGGAGAACGGTTCTTTTGATGTCTGGAATTTCAACCCGAATATGGAAAGCTATGAGATCTCTTCAACTTTTACGCCGGTTTCAGCTTATTCGGCACAGGCAGATTTTACCAAAGGTTATTTTATGGTGAATGAAGAATGGTTCGGCCACACCAACGGTTCCGTGAATTTTGTGGGAGAAAATGACCAGATCTATTACAGGGTCTACAGCGAAAAGAATAACAATCAGGCTTTTGGCGCTACAACTCAGTTTGGAACAATCTATGGTGATAAATTCTACTTCATTTCCAAACAAGCGGCTGACGGCGGAGACACGCAATACACGCCAGGCGGAAGATTGGTTGTGGCCAATGCTGCGACGATGGAGAAAATCAAAGGTTTCGATAACATCGGGGGAGGAGACGGCCGCTCATTCGTAGGTGTGACTGACAAGTTGGGTTACATCGGCGCATCCAACGGAATCTACACTTTCGATATCGAAAATCTGCAGGTTGGAACTTTGATAACAGGAACTGGCGGTGGCAGCCAATATGCGGGCCAGATCGGGAATATGATAAGAACTTCGCAATACGTTTTCGCTGTGAAGCAATCTGCAGGAATTCTAATCATCGATCCGAAGAGCAATACTTTGGTCAAGACCATTTCTGGCGCTTATCATTCTGTTGTTCAGGCAAAAGACGGAAGTGTTTGGGCAATTCAAAATCAAAAATTGATCAACATTGATCCAACAACTTTTGCAACAACTGAATATGCGCTTTCCACTGCAACCCAATATCTTGGTTCTTGGGGCGCTTGGAATGCAGGCAGCTTCACTTACAGCAATCAGCAGAATGCATTATATTGGATGAACTCGCTGAATGCATTCACGTCAGGTGCAAAGGTGATCAAGTTTGATGTGACGGCAAAAAATCTGGTTGATAATTTCATCACAATCCCAGGACAGGAAGGCACGTACAAACAAATCCCTTACGGCGCGGCTTTGAGAGTTGATCCTGTGACGGACGAGTTGATTCTGAACACCACAGAAAGTGGCTACGGCGCACATTATCAGAAAAACTGGATTCATACTTATAGTAATACGGGAACGTTGACCAATACGAAAATATTGAATGACTATTATTGGTTTCCTGCTGTTACCGTATTCCCAGACAATACTTTACCAGTAGTAAGTTCATCTTTTCCATCGGAATTGAGTGCGAGCGGAACGACTACAATAGATCTGAAAACCATTGTTACAGATGCAGATAATCTGTCTTCAGCTATCGTAAAATCGGTGAAGTCTAATAGCAATTCTACAGCTATGAAAGCTGAAATCAATACGAACGACGAGTTGGTTTTGACGCCATTGTCAACAGGCACAGCTACGGTAGTTATCAGCTTTAATTCTAATGGAAAAGTCGTTGACAAATCCTTGACCGTTATGTCTTCTACATTAGACGTGGCCGATGATGTTAGGAAAATCAACCTAAGTATCTATCCTAATCCAACAACGGATGTCTTGAATATCAAAACTCAGGATAAGATTGTGGAGGTTTCTGTATTCGATGTTTCAGGAAAATCGATCAATACTAAGTTGATTGATGGGAAAATGAATGTGAATCAACTTCCAAAAGGTAATTATATCTTAAGAATCACAACGGATAAAGCAGTTTATCAGGAGAAATTTATTAAGAAATAATCTCTTTTAATTTCAAATATTTAAAACCTTCAAATTAAGTTTTGAAGGTTTTTTTATATCAAGTTTTCATTGAGCTTTTCACTCTTATCGATAATCATGTCATCTTAGGTATTTCGCAAGATAAGCTCGATTCTTTTTTTACTCAATTTATAACGTCGGAATGTCAGAACTTATACTGTAGAGAAGGGATGGGTTTGGGGATAAAAAAAGAGCACTCTCCGTAGAGAATGCCCTTTAAAATAAAAACCTTAAAATTCAAAAAAATTATAATGATACCCCTCTTTTCCAAGGGATAAATACATCCTGCTTCAGTTGGTCTGCTTTTGTTTCTACGTTGCCGCTCGCCAGTTCAATAATATAATCTACGATCTCCTCACCAACTTCCTGAATGCTTTTTTCGCCCGTGATCACGGTTCCGGCATTAATATCTATGATATCAGACATTCTATTTCTAGTTGTTGTATTAGAAGAGATCTTTACAACCGGTGCAATTGGATTTCCCATCGGATTTCCTAAGCCTGTAGTAAATAAGACTACGGTTGCACCCGCTCCTACCAATCCTGTGGTACATTCTGCATCATTTCCTGGCGTATTCAATAGATTCAGACCAGATTTTGAAATGTACTCGCCGTAATCCAAAACATCTACAATCGGTGCAGTTCCTCCTTTTTTAGAAGCGCCGGCAGATTTCATAGCATCGGTAATCAGTCCATCTTTGATATTTCCGGGTGATGGATTCATATCGAATCCTGAACCAGCATCCACAACGGATTTCTCAAAAGCCTTCATCAATGTTAAGAACTTGTCAGCCTTCTCCTCATCCACACATCTGTTCATCAATTCCTGCTCTACGCCACACAATTCCGGGAACTCGGCCAAGATTGTTTTTCCGCCTAATGCTGCAAAAATATCCGAAACAATCCCTAAAGCAGGATTGGCAGAAATTCCTGAGAATCCATCAGATCCACCACATTCCAGACCAATGCTGATCTTTGAAACCGGCGCAGGTTTACGCTCGATTTTATTGGCCCTTTTGATGGCTTCAAAAGAATCTTTGATCACCATTTGGAACATCTTATCTGTCGTCCCGATCTTTTGCTGTTCGAAGACCAAAATTTCTTTGTCGCTATTCGGGCTCATTTCTTTCAAAGCATTCTGAAAAATATCAACCTGCAGATTCTGACAGCCTAAGCTGAGAATCGTAGCACCCGCAACATTCGGATTATTTACATATCCAGCAAGCAATTTTGCCAACAGTTCAGAATCTTGACGAATTCCGCCACAACCACCTTGGTGATTGATGAATTTGACTTCTATATTGTCCAGAAGATTCTCATTTCGAGAATTGTCCACAACGTCTTCCACGTTTTTTTCTTCAATCAAAGAGCGTAGAAAATTCTTATAGGAAACTTCCTTCTTAGGTAATAATTCGTTTTCGAAAATGTCTTTTAGCTTCTCGATATTCTTGTTTTCACAAAAAACCAATGGGAAAAATAACCAGACATTTTTGGTCCCTACCTGCCCATCAGAACGATGGTAACCGTTGAATGTTCTGTCTTTCCATTTATCCACGTTTGGTGGTGTCCAACCTAGGTCGCCGGTCTTTTTGAAAACGGGTTCACTTTGGTGTTTCACATTTTCAGTCGTGATCACTTCACCTTTTTGTATGGTTTGATTCGCTTTTCCAACGATCACACCATACATAATGATTTGGTCGCCTGCTTCAAAATGTTCCCCAGCGAATTTATGTTTAGCTTTTGTATCCGTTAAAACTTGGTAGGTATGTCCGTCCAACTCTACGAATTCTCCGGCGTAAAGGTCCATCAATGCAACAACAACGTTGTCTTTTGGATTGACTTTTAATACTTTCTTCATAATTTCTAAATGTTTAAAAATTATTACTTGATAAAATTCTTGTAGCCTTGCTCGATCCCGTTGGCATCGATCTCTTTCAAGGCTTTTGTCACAGCTTCCGTCAGTCCGGAAACCTGTGTAAGGTCTGTACCCCAGAAGCTTACTTCTGATAAGGCATTTTGTGCTACTTCTCCAAGGTCATTCGTAGACCAGATTTCTTTGAATCTTTCCAATACTGGCGCATCATCCATCACTGGAAGTTGTTTGCCACCGAATTCTCCTTGATAGAATCTGAACAATGCAGCAAGAGCGAATGTCAGATTAACAGGCAGTTCGTTCTTGATTTCAACATATTTCAGCAAACTTGGCAATACTCTCACTTTGAATTTAGCAACTGAATTTAGAGCAATACTGGAAAGCTGATGCTTCAGGAATGGGTTTCTGAATCTGTCAAAAACCTCTTCTGAGAATGCTGTCAATTCTTCTGTAGAAAGATCAAGGGTCGGGATGATCTCATTGTATACGGTATCAGAAATATATTTCCCTGCGAAGTCTGCATCGATGGCTTCTTTCACGGTTTCTTTTCCGTCCAGGATAGAGAATGCCAACATTGCGGTATGCGCTCCGTTCAGGATTCTTACTTTTCTGGTTCTGTATGGTGTGATGTCATCCACGATCAGCACCTGGTCATCTATTTTATCAAAAGGAATCAGGGCCTTCAGTTTATCATCACCTTCGATCACCCAAAGCAGGAATGCTTCGCAAACCACCATCAGGCTGTCATCATAACCGAATTTGGCTTCGTATTCGTCCTTTTCTTCTCGTGGATATCCCGGAACAATTCTGTCTACCAAAGTGTTGTGGAATGAGTTGCTGTTTTCTATCCAAGCAGAGAAACCTTCTTCAAGACTCCAAAGTTGAGCGTATTTCAGAATATATTCTTTCAATGTCAATCCATTGTTCTCTATCAGTTCACAAGGAATGATGTGAAGACCTTTGTCCTCGGCACCTTGGAAATGCTTGAATCTTTCGTAAAGGAAAGCGGTCACTTTTGCAGGGAAGTTCTTGTGTGGGCCCGCAGCCAATGAAGTTTCAGACGGGTCAAAAGCAATTCCAGCTTCGGTAGTATTGGATAAGATGAATTGCAGGTCTTCGCCTTTTGCCAACTCAAGATATTCGTCATAATGAGCATAGGGACTGAAGGAACGTTGGATGGCCGAGATCACTCTCTGATCATCTACGATCTGTCCTTTCTTTACACCTCTCACGAAAAGCGTGTAAAGATTGTCCTGTCCTTCCAGCATATCTACCAATCCACCTTCAGTAGGCTGAACTACAACTACACCAGCGTTGAAGCCTGCTTCCTTGTTCATTTTATCAATCAGATAATCTACGAAGGCACGCAGAAAGTTACCTTCTCCGAACTGCAGGAATTTGATTGGTAGTTTCTCAGTATAACCTGAGTTTTCACGGTTAAGTTTTTGTTTAGTTTGATATTCCATTTCTTTATTCTTTAAATTTTAATTGTTGGTTATAGGTCTGTAACTGGTTTGTAAACTGGTACAAGTGATTTCATCACGACCCAACCGATGAGGTAAACGACAGAACAGATGGAGAAAATGATAAAATAACCAGCTTCTTCTCCTTTGAATCCCATAAATTCCATCTGCGTCGTTCCTGCAAAATCGAAAAGAACACCAGATCCCTTGTTGATGATCAGAGACCCGATTCCACCCGCCATTCCGCCAATTCCGGTGATCGTAGCGATGGCTTTCTTAGGGAACATATCGCCAACAGTTGACATAATGTTTGCAGACCAGGCCTGATGCCCCGCCCCGGCAATACCAATAATGATCACAGGTAGCCAGAAAGAGTAATTTCCTAAAGGTTGTGCGATCAGTGCCAATAGTGGGAAAAATGCGAAGATCAACATCGCTTTCATTCTTCCCGCGTAAGGGTCCATTCCTTTTTTATTGATGAAATATGATGGCAACCAACCGCCGATAATTGATAATAATGTAATCGTATAAAGGACGAAAATAGCTGCTTGACCAACACCGTCATTGGATTTGATCCCGTAAACCGAGCTCAGATAGGCCGGAGTCCAGAACATATAGAACCACCAAACGCCATCTGTCATAAACTTTCCGAAAGCAAATGCCCACGTCTGTTTGTATTTGAAACATTGTGCGAAAGATACTTTTTTGTCTTTGTCCGCTTCCTCTTCCAAACCGTGATCTTGCTGAATATATTGCAATTCGGATACACTCATTTTCTTGTTGTGCTCTGGTTTTTTATAAATGAAAACCCAGAATCCCATCCACACAAATCCCAGAATTCCGATGATGATGAATGACATTTCCCATCCCCATTTTTCAGCGATTCTTGGAATGATCAAAGGTGCGGACAATGCACCAACAGCTGCACCGGCATTGAAGATACTGGTTGCTAAAGCTCTATCTTTCTTAGGGAAATATTCTGCTGTAGTTTTGATAGCAGCAGGGAAGTTTCCTGCTTCTCCAACAGCCAGTACAAAACGGGCAAAAATGAATAGCATTACACTGGTGCTACCTACCAACGCCAAATTATCTACTGTTTTGATAATTTCTTTTGATTCTTCAAAACCTACAAACCAGTTTCCTGTTAAAATCCCTGATGCTGCAATCCCGCAATAGGCGTGTAAACAAGCCCCAAGAGACCAAACGCCGATTGCCCAAAGGAAGCCTTTCTTTGTGTCCATAAAATCTACAAACTTCCCTGCGAACAGCATACTTACAGCATAGAAAATAGAGAATAATGCGGTGATGTTACCGTAATCATTATTGTTCCAATGAAACTCCGGCTGGATGAAATCTTTCCAAGTCAAAGAAAGTACCTGTCTGTCCAGATAATTGATACTTGTTGCTGCAAACAAAAGGGCACAAATTCCCCATCTGTAGTTGGTCTGCCTAGGCGTAATGGTTTGATTCATTTTAAATTGGTTTGGTTTGCTTGTGTTTTTTTATTTTAAGAAGCTTTTATCGATTGGATGATCTCTAAAACTTTTATGGTTTCGTTCTCTATGGTGGCGTAATCTTTCGATGCCATTAATTCTTTGCTGACTAATTTACTTCCCATTCCGACAGCAGAAACGCCGGCTTTGAACCAGCTTTCGATGCTTTCTCTGGTGGTATCAACACCGCCAGTTGGCATGAATTTGAGGTATGGAAAAACGTCTTTTATAGCGCTCATAAATCCAGGTCCCAAGGCATTTCCAGGGAATAACTTCACGAAGGTCACGCCAGCCGTTTCAGCAGCGATAATGTCCGTAGGTGTCATACAACCCGGGCTGTAAAGCAAATGTTTTGAGATCAAAAATTCTGCAACTTCTGGTACGAATCCTGGACTGATAAAGAAATCTGCGCCCACTTTTACATAAGCATCTGCCTGAGTTAAATTTTTTATAGTTCCAATCCCCAAAAGCATATCCGGCATCTCTGCATTTCTAAGTTCTACCATTTTGGTAAAGTTGCTTAGTGCAAATTCACCTCTGCTTGTATATTCCACAGCACGGATTCCCGCTTTGTAAAGCGCTTTTAATATTTCTAATGTTACCGTTTCATCTGCATTATAATACAGAGGCAAAATTCCCTGTTTGATAATGGCGTTTGTAACTAGTTGAATCTTTGTCATTTTTTCTTAAATTTTTACTTTAAAAACTATTTTTCTAATGAAACCATTTCCAATCATTGGTGCGTGGACATCATTTGGATAGAAAATAGCAAACTGATCATCGTTTAATTGAAAAAACATATCCGGATCATCATTGTAAAAAAGAACATCTTTTTCTACATTGTATTCTCCGATTGGTCTTGTGCATTTTTGCCTTGGTTTCCAACCCATATTTTCTATTCCCTTCAGACAAATTTGAATATCAATATTTTGATTATGACATTCGAATTTGGAAAGACTTTCTTCTTTTGTTTTGGCCATTTCATCAAAAACAATCATTCTAAGACCTTCCTGAATCTCTGTAACTCCAGCTTCTAAAGAATCTAGATTCTTGTTTTTCAGATAGTCGAAAGCTTTTTCAAATAATGGATTTAGCAAAAAATATTGAGAAGCGTTTTCTAATGTATCTATGATCATTTTTTTCTAAATTATCTCTTTATTCTCCCGCCTTTGTCGCCATTCATCACATCCAAAATATCGGAAGCACTGCAATGGTTGATGTCGCCTGGAACGGTATGTTTGATGGCACAAGCGGCGTTTCCAAACTTAAGTGCGGTTTCATCATCGAAGTTTAGTAAACCATAGATCAAACCTGCTGCGAACGCATCGCCAGTTCCGATTCTGTCCACAACTTGGAGAATTTCGATTGGTTCAGATTCGAAGTAAGTTTCGTTTGACCAAGCTCTTCCTTGGGTTTCCTGCGTACTTGCACTGGCACCAACTCTTACTTTATCAAATATCTTTTTGATAGAAGGCATTTGCTTCTGAAATTCTTTACAAGCTTCGATGAAACTTTCTTTGTCAGAAGAGAATTTTGTTCCGATGATCTCGTTGATCTCATTCACGCCACCAATGAAAATAGTGGAGTAGGACACCAATTCCTTCAAAACTTCGAAGCCTTCTTTTCCGTATTTCCAAAGGTTGGAACGGTAAGCTGGGTCTGCTGTGATTTCGATTCCTTTTTCGTTGGCTGTCTGCAGACCTTTTTTCAAAGCGATGTAAGCACTTTCGGAGATTCCCGGCGAGATGCCTGTCCAATGAAAATAATCTGCACCTTCCAAAGCTTTTTCCCAATCAATCTGATTTGGATTGATGTTAGCAAAAGAACCATTCAATCGGTTGTAAGCAATTCTGGAAGCACGAACAGATGAACCAACTTCCAAAAAATATAATCCCAAAGGATGCTCATTTTTTGCAATGTGAGTCGTATCTATTCCATAACTTTTGATGGATGAAAGCGCTGCTTCTCCAACGAAATCGTCAGAAACAACACTCACGTGTTTTACGTCACAACCCATTGTTGCAAGCGATGCTGCAACGTTCAGTTCCGTACCTCCGAAAAAGAATTCCATCTCGTTGCTTTGCTTCATCATCCTGTTGTTGGCAGGTGACAATCGCATGATCACTTCTCCAAAGCTTACTACTTTGCCCATTAATCTAAATTTATTTTAAGAATCAAGATACAAGAATCGAGATTCCGGATTTTTAATTATTTAATAAAATCTTTTCTGTGCGGGCTGAAAACATCAACCAAAATTCCGTCTTCCATACATTCTACGCCGTGAACGACATTGGATGGAACGAAGAACGAATCGCCTTTTTTCAGGATTGAAATGTCTTCGCCAATATTCACCTCAAACTTTCCTTCTGCAACATAGGTTACCTGAATGTGCGGATGTTTGTGCTTGTAGCCAATGCCGCCTTTTTTGAAACGGACATTCACCATCATTACAGATTCATCGTAACCCACAATCTGGCGGTCGATGTATTCATCTATTTTTTCCCATTCTGTGGAATCGGATTTGTAGAATATTTTGGAAGCTTGTTCTGTTTTCATTTTTTATATTTTGAGTCAAGATCTAAGAATCAAGAATCAGGATTTTTAGAAACTGAAATAATCTTTTGCGTTGTTATAACAGATATCCGAAACTATTTTTCCAACTAGGTCCATATCTTCCGGAAGTTCGCCGGATTCGATCTCATTTCCTAACAAGTTACATAGAACCCTACGGAAATATTCGTGTCTTGGGAACGAGAGGAAGCTTCTGGAATCGGTCAGCATTCCTACGAAAGTGCTGATCAATCCCATATTGGAAAGGGCGTTCATCTGTTTTTCCATTCCGTCCTTCTGGTCAAGAAACCACCATCCGGAACCGAATTGTACTTTTCCTTTGACAGATCCGTCATTGAAATTTCCGATCATTGTCGCCATAATTTCGTTGTCGGCAGGATTCAGATTGTAGATGATCGTTTTGGTCAATTTATCTTTGGAATCCAATGTATTCAGGAATTTGGAAAGGTTGACCGCCTGACCGAAATCGCCGATGGAATCCCAGCCTGTGTCTGGTCCCAGAACCTTCAACATTCTTGCATTGTTGTTTCTGAGTGCACCCAGGTGATACTGCTGAACCCAACCCAAAGAATGGTAAGTTTCTCCTAAAAACAGAAGAACCGCGGTTTTGAATTGCTCTATCTGATGCGGTGTTAAAGTTTCTCCTTTTCTTTTGGTCTCGAAAATCGAGTTGATCTCTGAATCTGTGAATGTTTCGAAGGAAATATTGTTCAATCCGTGGTCACATAATCTGCAACCGTTTTCGTGGAAAAATTGGATTCTTTTTGTTAAAGCATCTTGCAAATCCTGGTAAGAATTGATTTCGATACCTGCAGATTCACCTAATTTATTGATGTAAGCATTGTAATCTTCATTGTCAATCAAAATCGCTTTGTCTGGACGGAAAGCTGTGCTCACCGTAATTCCGATGTTATTTTTCTTGATTTTCTGATGGTATTCTAAAGTGTCAATCGGATCTTCTGTGGTACAAACCGTTTCCACATTTCTCATTTTCAGCAAGCCGTGTACAGATTTCTCCGGCGTCTGAAGCTGAGCTGATACATTTTCGTAAACCTGGTCTGCGTTTTTTTCGGTCAAGAGATCGTAAACGTCAAAATATCTTGCCAATTCCAGATGCGTCCAATGGAACAAAGGATTCCTCAAAGTATTCGGAACTGTTTTTGCCCAAGCTGCGAATTTTTCTTTGTCAGAAGCATCTCCGGTAATGAATTTTTCATTCACGCCCATGGTTCTCATTGCTCTCCATTTGTAATGGTCACCACCGATCCAGACCTGGGAAATGTTTTCAAACCGGCGGTTTTCCGCGATCTCTTTTGGAGGCAAGTGGTTGTGATAATCGATGATTGGCTGTTTTTCTGCAAAATTGAAATACAACTCTTCAGCGAATCTATTCTTTAATAAAAATGTATCTGTGATGAAAGGTTTTGTAAGTGTACTCATAATAAGAAGTTAGATGTTAGACTTTAGAAATTAGATTTAAAATCGAGTCTAATCTTTGTTGTTATTAATATTATTCATTAGAAGGTTTTCCGATGGTTGCCAAGATTCCGCCATCAACGTAGATGATTTGTCCATTGATGAATTGACTTGCTTCTGAAGCCAGGAAAATAGCTGTTCCAGCAAGATCTTCAGGATTACCCCAACGGCCTTCCGGCGTTCTGCTGATGATAAATTCGTTGAAAGGATTGCCGTCCACCCGGATTGGTTCAGTTTGAGACGTTGCAAAATATCCGGGACCGATCCCGTTCACCTGGATGTTATGTTTTGCCCATTCTGTCGCCAGATTTTTGGTCAGCATTTTCAGTCCGCCTTTTGCAGAAGCGTATGCCACGACATTGTCACGGCCCAATTCGCTCATCATAGAACAGATGTTGATGATCTTTCCTGCTTTTCTTTTGATCATATTTCTTGCTACCAATTGTGACATGATGAAGGGTCCTGTCAAATCTACATCGATCACTTTTCGGAACTCAGAAACCTCCATTTCCAATGCTGGAACTCTTTTGATGATTCCGGCATTATTAATAAGGATATCGATCTGTTTGTGATTCGCTTCGATCTCTGCTACTTTTTCAGCGGCGATTTTTTCGTCGGTCACATCAAAAATATAGCCTGTTGCTGTGAAACTTTTTGATTGATAATATTTGATAGCTTCTTCCAATTTGGATGGCGTAGTGCTGGTCACCACAAGTTCTGCACCTGCTGATCCCAAACCTTCTGCCATTGCCAAGCCTAAACCGTGCGTTCCACCGGTGATTAAAGCTACTTTTCCTGTTAAGTCAAATAAATTTGTCATTTAGAAATATCGTTAAAGAAGTATTTTATTTTTTCGCGCTGATCTTACAGATTTGGCAGATTTTAAATTTGCTTGATTTGCTATATCTGCGAGAACAAATACTTATTAAATTATTTTAATTCGTCGGTTTTTACAGCATCCATATCTCCGTAATCCATATTTTCTCCTGCCATTCCCCAAATGAAGGTATAATTAGCAGTTCCAACACCTGAGTGGATAGACCATTCCGGAGAGATGACCGCATCTCTGTTTTTCAAGAAAATGTGACGTGTTTCTGTTGGTTGTCCCATGAAGTGTGAAACCGTTTGCCCTTCTTCCAGATCGAAATAAAAATAAGCTTCCATTCTTCTGGTGTGCGTGTGAGAAGGCATTGTGTTCCAAACGCTTCCTTCGTGAAGCTCGGTCATTCCCATTTGAAGTTGGCAAGTTTCCAGAACGCTGTTCACAATTAATTTGTTGATGGTTCTTCTATTGGCATATTTCGCATCGCCTAATTCTACGATCTCAGCTTCAGCTTTTGTAATTTTCTTTGTCGGAAAAGCATGATGAGCTGGTGCAGAATTGATGTAGAAATAAGGTTGCTCGCCATTTGAAGCTTCGAAAATAATTTCCTTATTTCCTTTTCCTATATATAAGGCTTCTTTATTATTAAGTTCGTAAGCTGTTCCGTCAACCGTTACTTTTCCCTTTCCACCAACGTTGATGATTCCTAATTCTCTTCTGTCTAAGAAGTTTTCAGCTTTTAATTCATCGATGGTTTCTAACGTTAGTGCTTTGTCAACAGGTAAAATACCGCCTACAATTAATCTGTCATACATTGTGTAAACCAATTTTATTGTATTAGGTTGGAACAAGTCGTTGATTAGAAATTCTTCTCTAAGTTTTTCTGTAGTGTAATTTTTGGCATCGTTTGGATGATGGGCGTATCGGAATTCTGATTGAGTCATTTTAATCTATATAATATGAACAGATGATTAATTCAGTGTAATCGATTGCATTAATAATTGCAAAGATTGGCACAGTGAATAATTTTTGTAAATATAAATATAAATTTCAACTGGAAAACAAAAATTTGAATATAATTTTAAAGTTCTAATTATCAATTGATTAAACTATTAATATGCTGTGATCTGGTTGTTGGATTTGATTTTAACAATGATTTATTTTACCATTTATCCTTAAATCTGTGCAATTAATTGAAATTTGTTGCTCAAATATTAATATTGATTAAAAGTTAAAATATTTTAATTTAAAATGCTGATTATTAATTATATATAGTTCCAGTTTCGATTTTAATAAATTGAAGAGAATTAAATTGAAAATGTCGATTTTGTTGCAAAAAAAAATCAAATTTCCCAAAATTAGGATTGTTAAGTTAATTTTTGGTTAATTAAAATGACCTTGATTTTGAGTTTTAATGATTTTGGTCAGTCATATTAGATGTTAAAAAATGTTAATTTATAATTCTCAGGCAAGAACTTTTAAATTCAATTACATTATTAATATTTTGAAAATCAGATTGTTATATATAATGTCTTATTTTGTTTTTTTAGTATGTTACATTAATATTAATAAAATAGTTATTTTTTTTATTTGCTAATTGAAAAATAATCTTAGTTTAGTCGAGTTAAGAAATAGTTAAAAATCAAGTGCAATCGATTGCATTTTTAAAACAATTTTTTACCCCTATATAAGCAAAAATTATTACTAATTATAAAACTAAAAAATATCTATGAGTGGTTTAAAACTAGGTATTCAAAGTGCTTTTATTAAAACGACGATTGCATCTGTCTTTTTACTACCTGCATTTGGTTTGGCTCAAGAGCTAATTAAGGTTTCAGGAAAAATTACTTCCGACCAAAACAAACCTGTGCAAAATGTAGAAGTCACCGTAAGAAACTCCAAGTTTTCTACGATGACCAACAAAGCTGGACAGTATGAGTTAAATGTTCCAAAAAATGCAACGCTTGTGATTCGTTCAAAAGGATTTGAAGAACAGGAAGTAGACGTGAATGGCAAAGCTGTTGTAAATGTTGTGTTGGCAAAGTTTGATTCCAGCAAAGAAAAAAACATCGATGAAGTTGTCCTTGTAGGATATACAACGGTTTCTAAAAAAGATGTTACCAATTCTATCGCATCAGTAAAAGGTGATCAGTTGAACGATATGCCTGTGAACAGTGCCGCGGAAGCTATCCAAGGTAGAATGGCGGGTGTTCAGGTAACTTTTGGAGAAGGCTCCCCAGGTTCCGATCCGGAGATCAAAGTTAGAGGTGGAACTTCTATCACACAAGATAATGCGCCGTTATATATTGTGGATGGTATCCAGATGGATAATGCATTGTCATTGATCTCTCCAAAAGAAATAGAATCTATCGAAGTTCTGAAAGATGCTTCTTCTACTTCTATCTATGGAGCAAGAGGTGCAAATGGTGTCGTATTGATCACTACAAAAAGTGGTAGAAAAAATGCTAAAACAACCGTAAACTATAACGGATATACCGGTGTAAGATCTATTGCAAAAAAATTGGACGTAATGAGTCCGTATGATTTTGTACTTTATCAGTATGAGCTTTATAATAGAGATGGCGATTCTCAGCAGCATGATAAGTTTATTAGTTTATATGGTAATTATCAAGAGATAAAAGATGCCAATGGAGTTATATTAGATCCAGGAATCAACAGGTATAAAACAATACAGGCAAGAGATTGGCAGGAAGAAGTTTTCGGTAAGGAAGCTTTCAACTTTACCCATAACTTGAATATCTCGGGAGGTAACTCCAATTCTGCTTTTACATTGTCATTAAATCACGTTGAAGAAGACGGAATTATGATCAATTCTGGCTATAAAAGAAATATGGCCAACTTCAAATATGATTTTGATATCAGCAAAAAATTGAAAGTTGGATTGACGGCCAGATACAGCCAGACTTTCATCAACGGTGCTGGAACTACAACTTCAGGTTCACAAAGTACAAACAGACTAAGAAACGTTATCCGATACAGACCTTTTGAAAATGGAATCAGTACTGGAACAGGTTCTGATGAGTTTGATACAGACGATTTCGCAACTACCAACTTGGTAAATCCTGTTTTGCTTTCTAACAATGAAATCAAATACAACAATGCAGACAACTTATTCTTAAACGGAGTTATTACTTATAATATCTTCAAAGATTTGACTTTCAAAAGTACGATCGGATATGTACAGAATGATCAAGAGATTCAACAATTCTCTGGTCCTAAAACATACCTGTCCAGAATCAACTCTGATATGTCTGTTGTACAATTAACAAGCAATCAAAGTAGAAGAATAACCAATACCAATACATTAGCTTACAAAAAGAAATTTGGTAATAGTAAATTAGATTTATTATTAGGTCAGGAGATTGTGAAGACAGATGGTGATAAAACTGATTTGACTGTCAGGTATTTACCAACTTCTATGTCTGCAGAACAAGCTTTTGCCAACATTATTCTTGCCGATCCGCCAACAGGAATGATTCAGGATGCTCCTTATGCTGGCGTCTTGCCTCCTTATAGACTGGCATCTTTCTTCGGAAGAGCGAATTATATTTATAACAACAAATATATCGCTACAGTATCTATAAGAAGAGATGGATCCAGCGCTTTGGGATCAGCTAACAGGTGGGCTAATTTCCCTTCGGCATCATTGGCTTGGAAAATTGGAGAAGAGAACTTCCTGAAAGATTCTAAAATAGTCAATGATTTGAAACTACGTTTTGGTTACGGACAATCTGGGAATGACAGAATTGCATTATTCTTATTTGATACGTTCTATAACCCTTCCAGTGCATACGGATATACAGGTGGGGTTGGGATCATTACAGGTGCTGCACCAGGAAATATAAAACCCAATAAAAATATTAAATGGGAAGCAACTGTTTCTAAAAATGCAGGTTTAGATTTTACACTTTTCAATAAGAGAGTTTATGGAGCAATTGATGCTTACATTACAGATACCAAAGATTTGTTATTACTAGCAAAAATTCCTCAGACTTCTGGTTACGAATATGAATATCAGAACTCTGGAAAAACCCAGAACAAAGGACTGGAACTCAGTCTAGGAGCTATTGTTGTAGGTAATGAAAACTTCACGTGGAAAACAGATTTCAATATCGCTGCCAACAAAAACATGATCAAAAGTTTAGGCTCATTAACACAGTCCGGGACAGATTATTATTTGCAACCTTCAGGATGGGTTAATAACTTATTTGATTTCAAAGTTCAAATTAATCAGCCAGTTGGGATGTTCTATGGTTATGTGACAGAAGGCAGATATGAGGTTAGCGATTTTGATTTCAATCCAGCGAACAATACCTATAAATTGAAAGATGGTATTCCAACGACAAGTTCTGTAGCTTTAGGAAACAGAGCAGCGCAACCAGGAGACCTTAAATTAAGAGACATTAACGGAGATGGAGTAATCGATACTAAAGATCAAACAGTGCTTGGAAATGCTCAACCTAAATTCTATGGAGGTTTCAACCAGACTTTCAAATACAAGAATTTTGATATGAGTTTGTTCTTCAACTTCTCAGTTGGAAACAAAGTGTATAACGCTAACAAAATAGAATTCACCACCAAATATCAGTATACAGACCAAAATATGTTAGGTGATATGGCCAACAGATGGAGATGGTTCAATGACGCTGGAGAAAAAGTAACTGACCCTACAGCTCTGGCAGCTCTAAACGCTAATACTACAATGTGGGTACCAACAGGTGGTAATTATTTCTTACATTCGTATGCTATCGAAGATGGATCTTTCTTGAGATTGAATAACGTAACTGTTGGTTATTCATTAAACAAAGATGCGCTTAAAGCCATCGGTATTACCAATTTGAGATTATATGCAACAGCAAATAACGTATTTACAATTACCGGTTATTCGGGATATGATCCAGAGGTGAGTACTAGAAAAAGTACACTTACTCCTGCTGTAGATTATGCAGCGTTCCCGAGAAGCAGATTTTTCTTAACTGGTGTTGATATAACTTTTTAATTCGAAACAAATGAAAAAACATAGACTTTTAATTGCAATATTAAGTTGTACACTTACTTTATCTACAGTTACTTCTTGTGATAATTTCTTAGATGCAGAAAATATTTCTAATTCTAGCGAAGAGCAACAATTCGATAGTACAGCAGACACCTTCACTGCTTTGATAGGCGTTTATAACCAGATCATTGGTGATGATGGATATGGCCAGAGAATCAGTTTATACTTTCCTCAGTCAGGCGATGATTTCAAAACCTCTGGAGATTATAACTGTAATGATAGAAGAGGACTAAGTACTTATGGTGCGTGTACTTCTAATCCAGATCTTAATAAGCCTTTTCTGAAATTATATTCAGGAATAGAAAGAGCTAATCTTGTGATCAAGAATATCCCTTTATCAAAGGTAATGCAGACGGGTTCTGACGCTGATAAAAAGCTGATGAACCGTTATTTGGGAGAAGCTTATACCTTGAGAGCATTGTTCTATTTTGATCTGATCAAAAACTGGGGAGATGTTCCTATGCAGATGGTTCCATCTTCTGACCTAGAGTCGGTTTATCTTCCGAAAACAGACAGAGATGTTATTTATGAAAAGATCATTGCAGATTTGGAAACTGCATCGGCTTTGGTGCCATGGAGATCAGAAGCTAATAGTAGTAATACAAGAATTACAAAAGGCGCTGTGAAAGGCCTTAGAGCTAGAATTGCTTTGGCTAGAGCTGGATATTCTTTGAGAAGAGATCCAAGAATCATGGCAAAAGGGTCTAATCCAGAAGTTTATTACAAAATTGCTTATGACGAGTGTAAATCTATCATCACAGAAGGACAGCATGGTCTTAGTGGAAGCTTTGAATCAGTTTTCAGAGCGTTACACGATAATACAGAGGACGCAGCACATGAAGTGATTTTTGCAGTAGGAGCTTTCGGAGGTAATGCAGCTACAGATAGTAAGATCGGCTACTACAACGGGATGAGACACGGTGATGGTTCTAATTGGAAAAGTAGTGGAGGTATCAATGCAATAGCTACTTATTTCTATGAATTTGGTAAATATGATGTAAGAAGAGATTTAACAGTAGCTTCTATGCAGATTAATGATGCCAACCAAGCGATATTAGCAACAGGAGCTGTTTGTACAGATGGAAAATTCAGAAAGTCTTGGACCAATGTTACAGGAACTGCACAGAACTTGGCAATCGACTGGCCTTTATTAAGATATTCTGATATTTTGTTGATGTTTGCAGAAGCAGATAATGAGCTCAATGGTTCTCCTTCTCAAGAGGCGATCAATGCAGTAAAACAAGTTAGAGACAGAGCTTATGCTGGTAACTTAGGGCAAGCAGGTTCTATCCCGACTGATAAAGCGGGCTTCTTCAATTATATCGTTCACGAGAGATTGTTGGAGTTTGGAGGAGAAGGTCTTAGAAAATACGACCTGATCCGTTGGAATCTTTTGGCTACAAAAATTGCTGAAACCAAACAGAAACTTAATGAATTGCTGAATGGAACAGGTCAATATGCCAACGTACCTTCTTATCTATATTACAAAGTTTCGCCTTACGACAAATTGAAAACTGCTCAGGCAGCACTTCAGGCAGTAGATATTTATGTTCAGCCAGGTACAACCAGAGCAGATGTTTACACGACCCCTTCAGTAGCGGCAACACCAACTGGCTACACAAGAGTTAACTGGAGAGTTGCGGTGACTGCAGATTATATCAATAGCCCTTTAAAAGGGTATGCTCAATATTTTGAAGCAAACAGAAAAGAATTGTTCCCGATCTATGATGATATCATATTATCTAACTATAATCTGAAACAAGATTACGGATACTAGAAAATCAAATTCTTTTTTCTTAAGAATTTTTTAAGTTATTATATTTTTAATTTTTTTTGAAGATTCACTCTGTCAGGGTTTTATGCCCTGATGGAGCTGATTCTAAGGATTCTATTGCCTTATGCCAAATAGAAAAACTACAACTATTATTTTAAAATTAGTTAATGAGATGGGTTCGTTGAAGGTCAACACTAATTACAATAATTACAATTAATCAAAACGCTTGATAAAACTCATTAAATATATTTTATATGAATAAACTGAAACTACTTTATGTATTCTTTTTACTCGCAATTACGCAAGTATCAGGACAGTCTGTTACGTTCAATGAATCGACAGGTTGGATAGAAACTGCCTTTGTAAAATGGCAGCCAGTTGCAAATGCTGGACGATACAATGTCTACTATTCCGGAGAAGGCGTAGTGAACAAACAGGTCGATGATTATTTGATCCGTAGCTATGGATCATATTTCCGAGCTGATATTTTAGGTTTAAAAGCTGGTAATTATACGATTACTGTAAAACCTGTGATCTTGGGAATAGAAGGTTCTGGGTCTACTACCGGTTCTTTAACGGTTCTCCCTCAGGACAGAAATGGTTTTGCTTTCCACGGCGGAAGAGTTCCCGGAGGATATAAAGCAGATGGAACACCAAAAGACAATGCTGTTATTTTATACATTACAGAGAAAAGCAAAAACACGGTCTCTTTCAATGTAATTACCAATAATAACGGGAATACCACAAATTATGTCGGTTTTCAGAATATCTTCTCTGGAATAAAAAAAGGAATTGACAAAAGACCTTACATTTTCCGTCTAGTTGGTAATATCACAGATTTCATAGATATGGAAGGTGGAGATCTTGTGATAGAAAATAAGAATAATGATCTGAGTTACATCACAGTAGAAGGTGTAGGTAACGATGCTGTTGCGAACGGATGGGGAGTTCGTGTGAAAAATGCCACGAATGTAGAGGTTGCAAATATTGGTTTTATGAACTGCGACAGCAGCGAAGGAGACAATATCGGAATGCAACAGAGCAACTCTTACATATGGGTTCACAACAATGACCTTTTCTACGGCAATGCAGGTAGCGATGCCGATCAGATCAAAGGAGATGGAGCATTGGACAACAAAGGTACTTCTTATGCAACGTATTCTTACAACCATTTCTGGGATTCTGGAAAAGCAAGTTTATTAGGTTTAAGTGAAAATACAACTGCAGGTTTATATGTCACTTACCACCACAACTGGTTTGACCATTCAGATTCTAGACACCCGAGAGTAAGATTTTATTCCGCTCATATTTATAATAATTATTTTGATGGTGTTGCCAAATATGGTTCTGGATCTACAGAAGGTTCTTCGTTATTTTTAGAGGCTAATTATTTCCGTAATGCGAAAAATCCAATGATGATCTCTTTGCAGGGAACAGACGTTTGGAGCCCTACAAAACAACAAAATGATCCAGGTAACCAAGGCACTTTCTCTGGTGAAGATGGAGGTGTGATCAAGGCCTTCAACAATACATTGGATGCAGATATTGGGACAAATTCTATGCGTTTTGTAGCGTATGCAGACCCCAACCCATTATACAATATTGATGGAAAGATCAGTTCTTTGACAGATTTCGATGCTTACCTTGCCGCAACTCGTGGAGAAACTGTTCCATCTACTGTAAAATCTAAAGTTGGTGCCAAAACTTATAACAACTTTGATACAGATGCAGCCCTTTATGTTAAAAATTTAGTGACCGATGAGCCTGTTGCAGGTAGAGACAAAGTGAAGTTGTATTCTGGTCGTGTACAGGGTGGAGATTTCAAATGGACTTTTGACAATGCTGTAGACGATAAATCTTATGCAGTTATCACAGGTCTAAAATCTGCTTTGACAAATTATGGGACCAATCTGGTTTACATTCAGGCAGAAGGTAGTGCCCAAACATTGGTAAACACTTCTGGTAACAAAGACCAAACGGTGGCAGATGGTGCAGCAATCGCTCCAATTATATTTACTTGGGGTGGTGAGGCGACAGATGTTACAGTGACAGGAATTCCGGCTAATGGACTTTCGTTTACTAAAAATGCAACCGCAAAAACGATTACAATAACAGGAAATCCAACTGTAACGACCAGCTATACAGTGACAACGGTAGGTTCTGGAACTACAGTTTCTATCAGCGGAACGATTAAAATTGGTCCTGGCAATCCAGGCGAACCAGATGGACTGATCCACAACTTCACAACTTCTGGAAAAGTAAGTACATTCTACACGATTACTGGAAATATGAACTCTACAGATGGTTCTACAACTTATGATGGTTTGACGTTGACCAAACGTCTGAAAATGGAATCTTCTACAAGTATCAATTATACAACGACAGCAGAATCAACGTTGACATTGGTTTTCGATGGAGATTTTGTGAAAAATGTGAAATTTGATGGAGCCAATTATACAGCAGTAAATGGTGTAGTTACAATTCCAAATGTTGCAGCGGGAGCGCACAGCATCACAAAAGGTGATACCACCAACTTGTTCTATATCAAAACTGTTTATGCAGGATTGGCAACAAGCGATATCAACAAAGTTCAGGTAACATTATATCCAAATCCGGTTTCTGATTATTTACACATCACGACTGCTGGCCAAAAAGTTTTAAGCGTAAAAGTTTACAATTTTGCAGGTAGCCTGGTTAAAAATAATGCATCTGTAAATGGAGATTCAGTAGATTTAAGAACTTTGAATACAGGTAATTATATCATCAGCATTACAACTGATAAAGGAACCATTACTAAAAAGATTATCAAAAAATAACCATACATAACTTAATGTCAATCTGTAGTTTTCAGATCACATTATTTAATTGTTAAATTAATACAGGTTTTCATCCCGAAAGGGGTGGAAACTTGTATATTTATAATAATTCAGCATTATAAATTGCTCTGTATGAGCGAACTGTTAATAATATTAAAATGGCAATTCATAATAATTAAAACACCAAATAAATTCAATGAAAACCAAAAACCTTTTATTGTTTTTTTCTTTTATTCTTGTCTTGATGAGTATCAATTCTTTCAGCGTTAATGACATTGATTCTGAAAAAATTTATACCGTTGCAAAAGACGGAACTGGAGATTTCAAAACAGTACAAGAAGCAGTAAACGCCGTTGAAGATAAATGGGAATCTAAGACCAAAATTTTGATAAAAAAAGGAACTTACCGAGAAAAAATTACCGTTCCAGCTACCAAAGGCACCCTCTGTTTTGAGGGCGAAAGTTTGACAGAAACGATTATTGTAAATGACGATTTTGCATCCAAGAAAAATTATGATGGCAAAGAATTAGGCACAACAGGTTCTTCCACTATTTTTATTTTTTCAGATAACTTTTCAGCTAAAAATATCACTTTCCAAAACGATGCAGGAAAAGTCGGGCAAGCCGTAGCTGTTTTGATTACAGGCGACAAAGCTATTTTTCAAAACTGCAGATTTCTAGGATTCCAGGACACGTTATATTTGAAAGGCGAGCAAGATGTTAAGATTCAAAAAAGAGACGTTCGCCATTATTTCAAAAACTGTTATATAGAAGGAACTACAGATTTTATCTTCGGAGCGGCCACGGCGGTTTTCGAAGATTGTACAGTTTCCCCGAAAGAAGGCGCGACCTACCTTACAGCAGCATCTACACCGGAGAATAAAAGATTCGGTTTTGTGTTTATTAATTGTAAAATAGAAGGCGAAGCTAAATCAGAATCTGTATATTTGGGAAGACCTTGGAGACCATTTGCAAAGACTGTTTTTATAAACTGTGCAATCGATTCCACAATCAAGAAAGAAGGCTGGCATAATTGGAATAAACCAGATGCTGAGAGGACAACTTTATACGGAGAATATAATTCTAAAGGAGTAGGTGGGAATGATGAGAAAAGGGTTTCCTGGTCACATCAACTATCCAAGAAAGAGTCCAAAGAATATTCAGCAAAAAAAATTCTCTCCGGAAATGATAATTGGAATTTTAAAATAAAGTAGATTAATGAAAAACATCATTCTCAAAACCATTTACGCCGGAATTTTGATAAATTTCATCAATTGTTCTGCTCAATCCGATGTGATTCAGACAATCAAAAAAGACGGAAACAAACCTTTTTCCTATGCAGAATTATCAGTAAAAGAAGGCGGAAAATGGGAAGGTGACAAATATGTTGGAGGAACGTTCAAGAATATTACCGAACTGTCAATTCCAGCAGAACATACCGACCATTCTTCCTACATCAGATACGAAGGGATTGGTCTGGAAAATAATCAGGTGGGTTACAGATTGTATTTGGATTGGAGGAATGCAACCGATATTTTCGGCAAGAAAGTAACGACTTTGGTTCTGCCAGAAGTTGGGCAAGATGGCTTCGAATCTTATCATCACGATGCAGCTTGGGGACAAGATATTCTGAAATCCGGACGTACAATTGGCGTTGGTTCTTATGGAAGATATGATGAACAGAATGATTTTGTTGAGACTTTCAAAATCGTTAAAAATACCAACGTGAAAATTACCAATGAAAGCGGTAAATCCTTTACAACAATTGATTACAAAGGTTGGAAAACCTGGGGCGACGCCATCGACTTGCAGTCGAAACTGACGATTTTCAACAAAGACCGTTTCGTAAAGGTAGATTTAGCCTTGAGTAATGCCATTTCGGGATTATGTACAGGAATTGTGGCTTTCAAAGACATTCCCATGAAAGAGGCGGTTAGTAAAAATAAAAAATGGGCCTATCTTGCGACTTACGGAAAGCAGGCCTTGGCCAAAAAAGAAGACAACCTGGGAATGGCGGTTTTCTATCCTGTCGAAAGTTTTGATAAATATGTGGAAACAAAATCGACTCACACTATAGTTTTCAAAAAAAATAAAACGGTTTCCTATTATTTTTTGGGAGCTTGGTCTCAGGAAGCCAATGGTTTGAAGACGGAAGAAGAATTTTACAAGGATTTGGATAAAAAACTTGAAATTTTAGATAATATCAACCAACTATAAAATATTGAAAAATGAATTTTATTACGCATAAAATAAAAGTAATGGCATTTGCTGCAATTGGTTCAGGAATTTTCCTGGCTTGTGCTCAGACCAAAACTGCGACAACTTCGAAACCTGTTACTGAGACTTCAAAACCTGCAAAAGTAGTTCCTACGAACCTGAAATGGTCAGAAAGAATGTTGCTTTCGGAAATGCACAGATTCCCGGAAGCCTGGATGCTGGATTTCAGCAAAAGCCCGAAGTGGACTTATCCTTCCGCAATTGTTTTGGACGGCGCAGAAAAATTGTATCAAAAGACAGGTAAAAAAGAATATTACGATTACATCAGCGATTTCGGAGCAAAACTGATAACTGATGATGGCAAGATTCTAACTTACGATTTGGAAAAATACAATATCGATATGTTGAACAGTGGAAACGTATTACTTTATCTTTATGAAAAAGAGAAAAAAGAAAAATACCTGAAAGCACTTCACACACTTCGTTTACAGATTGATGGTCAGCCAAGAACCAATGAAGGCTCTTTCTGGCACAAAAAAATATATCCTTACCAAGTTTGGCTGGATGGTCTTTATATGGGAATGCCTTTCTACACGCATTATACTAAAGATTTTACAAAAGGCGCAGATGCAACAAAAGCATATGACGATGTAGTTTTCCAGTTTGATTCGGTTCAGAAAAATCTTTTGGACAAAAAAACAGGATTGCTTTACCACGCTTGGGATGAAAGCAAAGAACAAGCTTGGGCAAACAAAGAAACCGGACTTTCACCCAATTTCTGGGGAAGAGCAATGGGCTGGTACGGGATGGCAATGGTAGATGTTCTTGATTATCTTCCAAAAGACCATCCCGGGAGAACCAGATTGATATCTTATATCAAATCTTATGCAGATGCTGTCATCAAATATCAGGATAAGAAATCAGGTCTTTGGTATCAGGTTTTGGATAAGCCATTGACAAACGGTAATTATGAAGAAGCAACGGCATCAGCAATGTTTGTTTACACGATCATCAAATCTGTGAATGAGGGTTATTTGCCACAATCTTATAAAGCCGCTGCCAAAAAAGGTTATGATGGAATCATCAAGAATCTGATTTCTGTAGATGAAAACGGTGTCGTTAATCTGAACAAATGTTGTGCTGTTGCAGGTTTGGGAGGAAAACCTTACAGAGATGGCTCTTATGAATATTATGTGAATGAAGAAATCCGTTCCAACGACGGAAAAGGAACTGGACCATTCATCTTGGCAAGTCTAGAATTCGAAAAATAAATCGAAAAACTGTAGCTTAATTTCCATTATCTAAATAATGATCCTGATTCATGAGGACGAAAAAAATTTTAAATATACTTTCTATCACAGCTTTTTCCATTGCATCAAACTATTTGAATGCACAGGAAAAGCTCTATGTTTCAGAAGTTTGGGTTTCGGATTTAGGGAATGGCAGTTATAAAAATCCGGTTTTGTATGCAGATTATTCTGACCCGGATGTTACACGTGTCGGTGATGATTATTATATGACCGCTTCCAGTTTTAATGAAGCTCCAGGATTGCCCATTCTTCATTCCAAAGATATGGTCAACTGGAAATTGGTAAATTATGCTTTGCCAGAAGTTTTACCTGCAGACCATTTCAGCACACCGAAAAGAGGAGATGCGGTTTGGGCGCCAAGTATTCGTTTTCACAAAGATGAATTCTATATTTATTGGGGCGACCCAGATTTTGGGATCTATATGGTCAAAACCAAAAATCCATTGGGAGAATGGGAAAAACCAGTCTTGGTAATGGAAGGAAAAGGCTTGATAGATTCTTGTCCATTCTGGGATGAGGATGGAAAAGCTTATCTCGTTCACGGTTGGGCAGGCAGTCGCGCAGGAGTGAAAAGTTTACTTTCCATTAATAAAATGAATCCGGAAGGAACCAAAGTTTTGGACAAAGGCATTCATGTTTTCGATGGTCATGATGCGCATCCAACGGTTGAAGGTCCTAAGCTATACAAGAGAAATGGCTATTACTATATTTTTGCTCCAGCGGGCGGCGTTGCTACAGGATGGCAATTGGTACTGCGGTCGAAAAACATTTATGGTCCTTACGAAGAAAAAATAGTTCTTGAGCAAGGAACGACAAAAATAAACGGTCCACATCAGGGAGCTTGGGTAGACACACCTTCCGGCGAAGATTGGTTTTATCATTTTCAGGACGTAGATGCAGGCGGAAGAATCGTTCATCTTCAACCAATGAAATGGGAAAAAGACTGGCCTGTGATGGGAATTGACAATAATAGAAACGGAATAGGCGAACCGGTTCTTACTTATAAAAAGCCCAATGTCGGCAAAAATTATCCAATCGTTACACCAAAAGAAACCGATGAGTTTGATGGCGAAGCATTAGGACTGCAATGGCAGTGGAGCGCCAACGAAAATATCGTTTGGTCTTCTAAACTTCCGGGACAGAAATTCCTGAGATTATTCTCAATGAAAATGCCTGATGGTGATAAAAATCTTTGGAATACGCCCAATTTATTGACTCAAAAATTCCCCGCTCCAAGTTTTGCTGCTTCAACCAAAGTTAAATTAACTCCGGAGGATGCTAAAGAAGGAAAGATCGCAGGACTTTTGGTAATGGGATTGGACCATGCTTCGATAGTGATTACCAACAAACCAGACGGATATTACATTCAACTTAGAAAAGCTGAAAAAGCGGATAAAGGGGGACAGGAAAAAGTTTTATTTGAAACAAAATTAAAATCAAATGAAGCCTATTTCAAAGTTAATGTGAACGAACCTAACGGAATCTGTACTTTCAGTTACAGTGAAAATGGAAAAACTTTTACGAAAGTTGGAGATCCGTTCCAGGCAAAACCAGGAAAATGGATTGGTGCAAAAGTCGGTTTGTACAGTGTTAGTACATCAGAAGCAAAACGCGGAGGGTATGCCGATTTCGATTTTTTTAGAATTACAAAAGACTAAAAACATCCAAAATTTGAACTTTGTTTTAAATGGAATCGGTCGGCTAGATCAGCGAGATATTAAATAAAAAATTAATCAACACTTAAATTAACGAAATCCAAAACTGCGGTCCAGGATTCTGAAATCAAAATAAATTAAAAAATGAAGAATACGATTAGGGTATTAGCTTTAGGCTTGGTCACATTATTTTATGCAAACAGTTTTGCGCAATTGCAGACAGCAGACATTTACAGGAATGTAGAATTCAAAATGCCAACGGTTGCAGAAACATCTTTTCCTGCAACTTCTGTGAGCATCAAGGATTTTGGGGCTATCGCAGGTGGAAAAGTAAAAAATACAGAAGCTTTCAAAAAAGCAATTGACGGCGTTTCTAAAAAAGGAGGCGGAAAGGTGATCGTGCCAAGAGGAATATGGATGACAGGTCCAATTGTGCTGCAAAGCAATATCAATCTGCATTTGGAAGATGGTGCAATGATTATTTTCAGCAGAGATTTTAATGATTATCCTTTGGTAGATGTCAGTTTTGAAGGTCTGAACACAACGCGTACACAATCTCCGATTTCTGCAAAGCGTGCAACCAATATCGCCATCACAGGAAATGGGGTGATAGATGGAAGTGGCGATGCCTGGAGATACGTGAAAAAAGGAAAAATGACAGACGGACAATGGAAAGAACTGCTTTCGAAAGGTGGTGTTTTGTCAGATGATAAGAAAATATGGTTCCCTACAGAAAGCTCCAAAAAAGGTTTTACAAGCACAGCCAATTTCAATATTCCTGAAAAATTGACGACCAGAGCAGATTTGGAAAAGGTAAAAGATTTCCTTCGTCCAGTGATGGTTAGCATCGTAGAATGTGACAAAGTTTTGTTAGACGGTCCAACCTTCCAGAACTCACCAGCCTGGAACCTTCATCCATTGATGTCCACTAACTTGATTCTTAGAAATCTGAATGTTAGAAATCCTTGGTATTCTCAGAATGGAGATGGTTTGGATTTGGAATCTTGTAAAAATGTTTTGATTTATAACAATACTTTTGACGTTGGAGATGACGCTATTTGCATCAAATCCGGAAAAGATAAAGATGGAAGAGACAGAGGCGTTCCGACAGAAAATGTCATCATCAAAAATAACACGGTTTATCACGCACACGGTGGGATTGTGATTGGAAGCGAGATGTCTGGCGGTGTAAAAAATCTTCACGCTTCAGATTGTACTTTCATCGGAACAGATATCGGTCTTCGTTTCAAAACCACCAGAGGTAGAGGTGGCGTTGTGGAAAATATTTGGATGAGCAATATCGATATGATCAATATTCCAGCCCAAGTAATCGGTTTCAATATGTTTTACGAAGGTAATTCTCCAATTATCGAGGAAGACCAAAGTGCTGACGACGAAAAAAGAGTGGAAAAACAAATTCCTGTGACGGATGAAACGCCGGTATTCAGGAATGTGTTCTTCAAAAACATCAGCGCAGTAGATTCTTACGAAGCATTAAGCTTAAACGGGCTATCAGAAATGAATCTTAAAAATATCGTCATCGAGGATTCTAATTTCGATACCAAAAAAGCTTTAACGATCGTAGATGCGGACGGAATTACTTTGAAAAATGTAAAACTGAAATACAGCGATGGAGCGGGCGCAACCATCTATAATAGTAAAAATGTTGATTTGACGGGTTTAACTTTGGAATCATCCAACAAACCAACAATCAAGGTTATTGGAAGTAAAACTTCTAATGTGAAATTACCGAAAAACCTGGCGAAAGAACAAATCACTATTTCTAAAGATGTCATAAAAAATGCAGTGAAATAAATTGTATTTTTAAATTAAATATAACGGATGAAAACAAAAAAAGTTAATTTTAAAAGCAATGGAAATGAAACTTTTAAAAATGTTTTCATCCGTTTTTTTGTAGTTGTAATTTCGGTTTCGAAGCTTTTTTCACAAACTGTAGAAAGACCTAAAACACAACCTTACACCATAGAATCAACATTCGAAAAACTCAAAAAGAAACATCCCTTCATCCAACCTTTGAATTTGGAATTTCCTGCAAATATTATCGCTTCAAGAGAAATTGAGTATAAAAGTAGAAATGGCAAATCCTTAAAAGCCGACATTTATTTTCCTGAAAATTCCTCTGAAAAATATCCAGGAATCATCCTGATTCACGGTGGCGGATGGATTTCCGGAAGTAAGGAAAACGAGAGATTTCTTGCTCAGGAACTAGCTTCCAAAGGTTATGTTGCAATGGCGATCAACTACAGTTTGAGTGATGTTGCCAAATATCCTGCAGCTGTGGAAGATATAGAAGATGCCTTGAAGTTCCTGAAAAAACACAGACAAGAATTTTCTTTAAATAAAAGCAAAATAGCAATCGGCGGAAACTCTGCTGGTGCACAATTGGCCACTTTGGTTGGTGTGAAAAATAAAGTGCAGGCCATCGTCAACATTGATGGGGTCGTGTCTTTCATTCATCCAGAATCTGAGGAAGGAACATATGCGGCCTATTGGTTTGGGACGGCAAAATCTGATAATTTCAAACTTTGGAAAGAAGCCTCACCTTTGGAATATGTCGGCAAACATACCGCTCCAACAATTTTTATCAATAGTTCTCAGCCAAGATTTCACGGTGGACGGGATGATATGATCAAGATTCTTGCAAAGAACAAAATCTATTACGAAGTCCACGAAATCAAAGATTCTCCCCATTCTTTTTGGCTCGTTCAGCCTTGGTTTGATGAGACTATGAAGTATATTGTTGCGTTTTTGGAGAAGGTTTTAAAATAATTTCAATGAAAAAGTTATTCTTAATATTAATGATTTCTTTTGGTCAATTTCTATTGGCTCAATATGTTACAGTCACTGTTGCAACAGATGGGACCGGACAATTTTCATCGATTCAGAAAGCTGTTAATTCGGTGAGAGATTTCGGTCCTGGCGAAGCTTTGATAAAGATAAAATCTGGGACTTATAATGAAAAAATAAGTATTCCGACTTCCAAACATAAAATTACGTTGCAAGGTGAAAATCAAAACAATACAATCATCACAAACGATGATTATTCCGGGAAAATAGATGCTTTGAATGAGAACATGACAACGTTCAATTCCTATACACTTTTGGTGATGGCTGATGATGTCAAAATTTCGGATTTGACCATTCAAAATTCGTCGTGTAACAAAGGTCAGGCGGTCTCTCTCCACGTAGAAGGCGACAGATTTGTTGCCAGAAATTCGAAGATTTTGGGTTGTCAGGATACTGTTTACGCTGCAGGCAATCACAGTCGACAATATTATGAGAACTGTTTTATCGAGGGAACTACAGATTTTATCTTTGGAGCCGCGACTGTTGTTTTTAAAAATTGTATTATAAAAAGTCTTGCGAATTCTTACATTACTGCCGCTTCTACGGCCGAAAGCAAAAATTATGGCTTTGTTTTTTTCGATTGTCAATTGATTGCTAAAGAAGACATTACAAAAGTTTTCCTCGGAAGACCTTGGAGACCTTTTGCAAAAACAGTTTTCATCAATACGGAGATGGGAGATCATATTGTGCCCGAAGGTTGGAATCCGTGGAAAGGCGACAAGATGTTTCAGGATAAAGAGAAGACAACTTTTTATGCAGAATATGTCAGTAAAGGCGAAGGCGCAAATGCTTCAAAACGTGTAGATTGGTCTCGTCAATTATCAAAAAAAGAACTGAAAAATTACACCTTCGAAAAGATATTCGGTAATTGGAATCCTACTAAATAATTATAAAATCTAATTTTAAAATGAATAAAAAAATAGTATTATCATTATCAATCCTATTTTCAGTATTGGTATTCGCTCAGAAAAATCCAACATTATTTTTGATAGGCGATTCTACAATGGCCAACAAAGATAATCCTGAAAAAAATCCAGAACACGGCTGGGGACAAGTTTTATGGCAATTCTTCACAACAGGGATCGAGATTCAAAACCATGCAATGAACGGCAGAAGTTCCAAAAGTTTCAGAACAGAAGGACGATGGGATAAAGTGGAGAAACAACTGAAAAAAGGTGATTTCGTAATCATAGAATTTGGGCACAATGACCAAAAATTGAAAGATTCTACAAAATTTACCAATCCTTATACTCAATACAGGGCCAATCTGGAAAGATACGTGAACGAAACAAGAGCCAAAGGTGCAACTCCGATTTTGATGACCTCTATCGTGAGAAGAGATTTCAATGAGAATGGTGTTCTGATAGATACGCACAAAGATTACCCTTTGGTTGTGAGATTGGTTGCTGATGCGATGAAAGTTCCTTTTGTGGATATGCAGTTATTGACAGAACAATTGGAAATTGCTTACGGTCCTGAAAAATCCAAACTTCTACATCTTCATTTTAAAGAAGGCGAAGTGGAGTATTACCCTAAAGGAAAAGATGACGACACACACCTATCCAAGCTCGGTGCAGAATCTGTTGCAAAATTGGCGACAAAATCTCTTAAAAATCTGAAAACTGGCTTGGAGAAATATATCAAATAATTCTAATGATTTATTTTATGAAAAAATTTGTATTTGTTGTATCGATTTTTTTGATTAATCAATTCTCGGCTCAGGAAAAATTATTGGTTTGGCCAAAAGGCGAGATGCCGAATTCCAAAGGATTGTTGCTGAAAACAGAAGAAAAAGAAGGCCGGATCACACAGGTCAAGGAGACCGAACTTTTTGCTTTTTTTCCTCCAAAAGAAGATAGAAAGCAAATGTCCGTCATCATCATCCCTGGCGGTGGTTATTCAAAACTAACATATGATCTGAATGGCTTTCAGATTGCAAAATGGCTGAACACTTTAGGGATTTCTGCCTTTGTCCTGAATTATAGATTACCGACTTCGCCCGACCTGATCAAAAGAGAAATTGCACCATTGCAAGATATCCAGGCAGCAATAAAATATGTCAGGAAAAATGCCTCGGAATATGGTATTTCGCCAGAACAGGTTGGAGTCATAGGAACTTCTGCAGGCGGACATTTGGCGGCAATGGCAAGTAATATTCCAACAGATTATACAGAGTTGAAGGGCGATTGGAAAAGTATTCCCACCATCCCGGATTTTGCGATTTTCTTGTGTCCAGTGATAGATCTGGGAGAATTTGCACACGTTGGAAGTCGCAAAAGTTTGCTTGGAGAAGATGCTTCTACAGAGAAAATCAAAGAATATTCTATGCAAAACCGAGTGACGGCAAAAACACCACCCAGTATTCTGTTTCACGCTCAAAACGATACCGCAGTTCCTGCCATGAATAGTATGTTGTATTACAAAGCAATGACTGAAAATAAAGTGAAAGGTGCATTATTCATCTTTACGGAAGGTGGTCACAATTTTCCGATCGTCAGCAAAATCGATCTGAACAATAATTGGAAAAAATTATGTGAAGATTGGCTGAAAACAGTAATTGTTAAATAAGTGAGATTTAATTTGTATGTTTTTTAATATTAAGAATAAAAGATTAAACTGATCTTTGATTTGATTTCAGCTTTATAAACAAAAAATCCGGATGTTGCACATCGGGATTTTTTTGTTATTATGAATTTATTGATTTTGGACTAGTTTTTCGGTTGTTTTAATGCAATCGATTGCGTTGATTTTTGTATTTTTTATTTGATTTTATTCCTTGAAATTTTAATATTATGAAAATATATTTAAACGTTTATTTAGCGGATAAGGTCTTTGGCTAATAGGAATTTTGATTTAATATTAATAAAAATTCACATATGGTTAAATAATTTTTCACAAAAATATTGTGCAAATTAGAAATAATTTTATATTAGAACCGTCGATTTGTTACAAATAATTGTGTAATCGATTGCGCAAATTGAAATTATACAAACAACTATAAATTATTCATCATGAAAAAACTATTATTTTCTTTAATGCTTGCGGGTATTTCTGCAGTTAACTTCAATGCCCAATCCAGAACTTGGGATTTTAATGACAAAACGGCTTTCCCGACTACAACTGCTGCTATGACTGAAGAAACTGTGATCAATGGATTGACTTTCGTTCCTGGTGGAGGAAGTAGTTTTGGTATTTTCAATTCTCAAGGCGCCAACTTCAACACAAATTATCCTACTGATCCTTCTTATATTCCAACGCAACGTTGTGCAATTGGGGGAGCCAGCTATAATCCTTCTTCTACCAACCCCGTAGACGATACTACAAAATCGCCTTTGCCAACACAGAGATATATGAGTTTTCCTGTCAATGGTAACTCAACGATCAAAGTTTGGTCCAGAGGTGGCGGAGCTGACCGTATCGTCTTGATAACAGATGGTGTGACCGTTCTTGGTTCTACTAAACATGCGGGAAGTGACCAGGTGACCGATGCAAAGATCACCACGGCTACCTATACGGGTAGTGGTGCTACTATTTATATAGCGAATGCCATCAATGCGAATAGTATTTTTAAGATCGAGGTCATAAGTACCGTTACAATGGCTGCAAATGATGTTAAATCTGGAGTGAAAGCCAATGCGTATTCTAGTGGTAATAAGGTATTTTTAAAAGATTTGGATTCCAAAAATACTCAAATAGAAGTTTATTCTGCAAATGGCATTTTGGTAAAATCTCTTAAAGCTTCTGCAGACACCAGTTTTGAAATCAATAGCAAAGGTGTTTACTTCGTGAAACTAAGGTCAGAGGCTGGAGAAAAATCCGTTAAGGTCCTGTTGAGATAAAGAGAACAGTTAGCAATATTTTTTTCGTATTATTTTTTTATAAAACCTGATAAAGCTTAATTTATCAGGTTTTTTTTGCCTGTATACTTCAGTTGGCATCCATAGACAGGTATTGTGATGGCCATAACAGATTCTTATTTTGTCAAGGATAATCAACAATAATTTCGGATTGCATAATGGATATGGTACAATTATTTTAGATTGATTTTTTTTGAATTGATAACTTTTTGGCTATTTCGAATCATTTTTTAGTGATTTTTGAACAACCGATTGCATTAATATTTTATCAGAAAAGTGACTTTTGTCATTAAATATTTTAAAGTCGATAAAAAATATTTAGAGCTAAAACTATCATTGATATTGAGTTTTATATGCTTGTTAAAATAAATTAACATAAAATTAAAAAAAAATATCTTGTTATTGAATAATAATTTTATATTAGAACCGTGGAAATGTTACACAAAATTGTGTAATCGATTGCATTAAAATATAAACAATTAACTAAATTTATTTTATCATGAAAAAATCATTACTTCTTTTAGCTTTTTCAGTAGTAGCTTCTGTTAACAATGTGAAGGCACAAACCACTTGGGACTTCTCTAGTGCTGCGTGGCCAGTTATTGCGGGCGAAACTACCGCTACAGTAAAAAATAACCTTGCGCTTGTTCCGGGGCCGGAAACTGTTGTGAACTTTGCTGCAATTGAGGCTAATACTGCCACATTTTCTGATGGTTACTCTGCATCAAAACGTTTTAAACTAAACGGAGGAGGTTATACTTCATCAGGAAGTAATACTACGCCAACACAACGTTACTTGTATTTTAAAACTAACGGGAACTCGGTAATTACAGTTTGGTACAAAAACGGTGGTTCTGGAGATCGTACGTTGTATTTCGGAACTGGTTCTGCTGTTCTTTCTTCTAAAACTTATTCTAACTCTACAGATGGTATTATCTATACTTATGAATATGCTGGACCTGCAAGAGATATATATATCTACGGAGACCAATCCCTCAATATCTATAAGATCACTGCAACAAATGTTGGAACTACTGTTCTGGGTGTGAATGATGTGAAAAAGGACATGAAAGCAACAGTTTTCTCTAGTGGTAACAAAGTATATGTTTCTAATCTGGATTCTAAAAATACTCAGGTCAATGTTTTCAATGCAAACGGATCTCTAGTGAAAACTATGAATGCTTCTACTGATACAAATTTCGAAGTGAATGCTAAAGGTTTCTATATCGTAAACCTAAAATCTGATGCAGGTGTGAAATCTGTGAAAGTTATGATCCAATAAGAACTAAAAGGTTCAGTTAGGCTTAGAGACATAAAAATTTATTTTAATTAAATTTTTCATTAAAAAAGTTTGATGAAACGCGTTTTCATCAAACTTTTTTTTACCCATTTTTCATGTGATATTTTATTTAAATAATTGATATTCATTATTTTAAATATTTTAACTCTCGTTTTCTTATTAATATTCTAATTGCAGTTACCAATGAAAAGATTAACATTAATAGCTACTTTACTTATAATATCTTTATTTCAAAATCCAACACAAGCGCAATGTCCCGTTTCTGGTTGGGCATCTACAAATGGCGTTACAGGAGGTGGCGCAGCTACGCCAACAATAGTGACCACTTATGCTGAACTAAGAACAGCTGTGACTAGTACAGCTGTGAAGGTGATCCATGTTTCCGGACAGATCACGTTTCCAGCGGCCGGCCGGCTTACATTGAATAATCAAACTGGAAAATCCATCATAGGATTAGCTGGGGCTAGATTGATCTCTACAGATCTAACATCAGGAGGTTCTGGTTTGATTACATTGAAAAGCAGTTCCAACATCTTGATAAAAAATATCACCTTTGAAGGTCCGGGTGCTTATGATGTTGATGGGAACGACAATATGACCATCGATAATTGTACGAATGTCTGGGTGGATCATTGTACGTTCCAAGATGCCTTGGATGGAAATCTGGATATCAAAAATGCCTCTGACCTGATCTCTGTTACTTGGACAAAATTTGAATACTTGAAACCACCAATTGCTGGAGGTTCTGGCGGTAGCAACGATCATCGTTTCTCTAATCTTTTTGGTTCAGGTGATGATGCTACACAAGATGAAGGAAAATTACGAATCACCATGCAATATTGCTGGTGGGGACCTGGTGTAAGAGAAAGAATGCCGAGGGTAAGATATGGGAAAGTTCATTTGGTAAACAACTATTTCAATAGTTCTGTAAGCAATTATTGCATCTATGCAGGTTACAAAGCGGATCTGCTGATAGAAAGTAATTATTTCGAAAATGTAAAAAATCCGATCAGATTAGAAACAGGGAATTTTACTGCGGCACAATCTGTGGGAAATACATTTGTTGGAACATCTGGGACAGCAGTTGGTTCTGGAACAGCGTTCACGCCTCCTTATTCATTGAACAAAATTTCGTCCCAGGAAGTGAAACAAACAGTAATGTCGGGTGCTGGAGCAATTCTTTTACAACCAACGGATTGTCTTTTTTTAGCAGCCGATGAAGTAAAGTCCAAATCTATTTCTGATGCTTTGTTTTATCCAAATCCAGCTTCTGAAAATATTTTTTTCAAGGTTTTTTCTAAAGATAACAATCAGCCTGTAAAGATTACGGTGACGGATATTTCCGGAAAAGCAGAAGGTGTTGTCTATGAAGGTGATCTTACCAAGGGCAATAATAACATTAATTCAATTTCAATAAAAAAACTAAGCAAAGGTGTGAAATTATTCGAGGTGAAGACCAAGGATAATTCTTACGTCCAAAAAGTGATCGTAAAGTAAAATTTTGGATCAAAAAAACTATTTTATAAACTATAAATCAATTTGACTTCATGAATAAGAAACTGATTTTGCCAGTTGTGCTTTTCTGCACAGTTATGATTTTCGGGATTGGAAAGAGCATTTCGCTTTTTTCTGATTCTATCAATACGAATTCTTCTCAGAAAGAATCAAATATCAAGAGCGAAAAAAAGAAGGTCAGAAATTTGACAAAATTAATAGAAGCCACTCCAGCTTCTGTCACTTGGCCTTTGATAGAAAATGTTACGACCAACTATCCGGAAGGCAATCTGGAATCGGGTTTGACTTACCCAGCTGCGATTTTGAAAACGGAAGTTAATTCCAAAGTAGATTTCACAGGCGACGGAAATGTCGATAGCAATATTGATTTCTTCCAATTTACAGGGACCAATACCAATAGCTGGACGGGAACTGGGAGTATTTCTGTTATTGATGAAACAAAATATGTGCAGGTTGATGTGAATGCAACCAACGGCGGAACTTTTACTATTAATAAAGTAGAAGCTTTGGTTGGAGCAGGTGGAACCAGCAATATGTATTACCAGGCTTTTTACAGTCTGAATGCCGATTTTTCCGACAGAGTTCAGATTAAAGGTGCAACTCAATTGACACCCAGCGGAAAAGCATTGACATTGGATGTAACGCTACCAACAGCTGTACTGATCTCCGGAAGTCAAAAATTCTATCTTAGATTCTACCCTTACATCGCGGCAGCTACCACGGGAAAACAATTTGCGCTTAGAAATGTGAAGATATCAGGAACTATGGAAGGTTCTGTTGCAAACCCGGCTACGGTTTCTACCACTGCAGTTTCTTCTATTTCTACCACTACAGCAATATCTGGCGGAACTATTTCCAACAATGGAGGAGGTGCCATCACTTTTAGTGGAGTTGTTTGGAGTACCAACGAAAATCCTACAATTTCAGATTCTAAAACTACAGAAAATGCAACTTCAGGAACTTATGTGAGTAATTTGAGCGGATTGTCAGCTGGCACAACTTATTACGTTCGTGCCTATGCAACCAATTCTGCAGGAACATCGTATGGGAGTCAGGTTAGTTTTACAACATTGGCTAATATTGTTGCGCCAACTGTTGCCACTACATCACAATCTCAGGTAACCAATAAATCCTTTGTAGTTTCTGGTAGTGTTACAGATTGGGGCGGAGCAAATATTACTGATAGAGGTATTGTTTGGTCTAAAACAGAAACTACGCCGAGTCTTGAAAACGCAACAAAAGTATCAACAGGTTCCGGTCTTGGAACTTTCTCTTCTTATGTTCATGGGGTAGATGCCTCTACAACTTACTATGTAAGAACATTCGCTACCAATTCTGCGGGAACGTCTTACGGTTCAGTAGCAACAGTTGTTACCAAAGTTACAGACCCTCAGGTTATCAAAACAATTGCCAAAGATGGTTCTGGAGATTACACTACGGTTCAGGCAGCTTTTGATGCGGTTCCTGATAATTATACTGGAAAATGGATAATTCACATAAAACCTGGAACTTATACAGAAAGACCAACGCTTCTGAACAATAAAACCAATGTTTATCTGATAGGAGATAACGCAGATACGACGATTATCACCAATAATATTTCGGCAGGTAATATAAATCCTGATACAGGAAGTGCGTATGGAACATCTCTATCCCAAACGATGGCGATTTTCGGGAATGATTTTACAGCGTCTAAAATTACTGTGGCCAATACATTTGTTAATTCAACTGCGAATACACAAATCAATTCTTCAACTCAAGCTGTAGCTCTTAAAACTCAAGGTGACAGACAGGCTTTTTATGATTGCAAGATTTTAGGTTATCAAGATACTTATTTAGCAAACAGTATCGGTAGAGCTTATTTCAAAAACTGTTATATAGAGGGTAATGTCGATTTTATCTTTGGACGCCAGACTGTGGTTTTTGATCAGTGCACAACTTACATCAACCGTAACAACAGTGTGGTTACTGCGCCTTCTACAGAGGCTTCTACAAAATATGGATTTGTATTCTTGGATTGTAATTTAAAGGTTCCGGCAGCAGGAACTACGGATTTCAATGGAACAGTGATCAGCAATTTCCATTTTGGAAGAGCGTGGCAGAACACACCGAAGTCGGCTTTCATCAGATGCGAAACTCCATCGATGCTGAATGCAATTGGATGGACAACACCTATCAATGGTACACTTCCGGTTACATTCGTAGAATACGGGAACACAGGAGATGGTGCGACCCCAGAAAGATTGGCGCAAAGAGCCAATGGAGGAGTCGTTCTTACGGCAACAGACGCTCAGGCTTTCACAGTTTCCAATGTTTTTAAAAAAGAAACTGATCCTTCTTTTTTGTTTGATTGGATGCCGGAAGTTTCTGTAGATTTTGATTTCGGGACATTGGCAGTAAATGATGTTAAAAGAAATAGAATTCTCGTTTACCCAAATCCTTTCTCAGATCAGATAACGATTGCATATGATCAAAAAATTAGATCTGATGTGACAGTAATTATATATGATACGAATGGACGAATTATAAAAGAAATCAAAAAATATAATGAAAAAGCAGGGAATAATGAATTGGTAATTCCAACCAACGATATGAGTACGGGGATTTATTTTTATAATTTAAAGACCAATACTGATACGGTAAGTGGCAAATTGATCAAAAAATAATAAACTTCAATATTATGAAAAGCCAATCTCGTTTCAATTGAGATGGCTTTTCAATAGTTATTATTAATACCAAGAGCAATAACGCTTAGACACATAGAAAATAATACTTGGTTTTTTACAATTTAAGTTGAGAATATCAGTATAGACAGGGATTATTTTATATATTTACATGAT
>Ga0302347_1000539_pt1 | contig 58568 bp, 40 predicted proteins | sample PhyWR1_FD_202178 | JGI IMG/M metagenome (GOLD analysis project Ga0302347, IMG submission 202178) | Leaf surface microbial communities from wheat plants in UC Gill Tract Community Farm, Albany, California, United States - DLSL W.R1 (v2)... | ecosystem: Host-associated > Plants > Phyllosphere >... | reverse complement strand
TCAGGGATGTTGTATGCCGGTTTTTTTTATGCTTTCCTAATGTTACCTCACCTTTTTAAAGGAAGAACAGGTTTGACCGCCTCATTACAACACTATCTGGTTATTACCGCTTTGGGCGCTGACCGTCCCGGCATCGTGAACACCATCACCCGCCACGTCAGCAGCTGCGGCTGTAATATCGAAGACAGCCGGCTGGCCATGCTTGGTGACGAGTTTACGTTTATCATGCTGCTTTCAGGTTCATGGAACGCGATTACGCTGATCGAATCGACCCTGCCGCTGAAAGGTGCTGAGCTGGATTTGCTGATCGTGATGAAGCGGACGACCGCGCGGCCTCCTCAGGCCATGCCAAACACCGTCTGGGTCCAGGTTGAGGTACCGGACTCGCCGCACATTATCGAGCGTTTCACTGCCCTGTTTGACGCGTGGAATATGAACATCGCCGAACTGGTTTCTCGGACCCAGGTCAGCGGTGATGACGATTCAGCGCAGTTGTTCATTCAGATAACCGCACACAGCCCTGCAACACAAAATGCATCAAATATCGAACAAGCGTTCAAAGCCCTATGTACAGAACTGAACGCACAAGGCAGTATTAACATCGTTAATTATTCACAACATGATGAACAGGATGGAGTTTGAGTAATGAATCCACTGAAAGCCGGTGATCTTGCACCGAAATTTAGCTTACCGGACCAGGACGGCGAGGAAGTAAATTTGACCGACTTCCAGGGACAGCGTGTTCTGGTTTATTTTTACCCGAAAGCCATGACCCCGGGTTGTACCGTTCAGGCCTGCGGCCTGCGCGATAATATGGATGAGTTAAAAAAAGCGGGCGTTGAAGTCCTGGGTATCAGTACTGATAAACCGGAAAAACTCTCCCGTTTCGCCGAAAAAGAGTTGCTGAACTTCACGCTGCTGTCTGATGAAAATCACCAGGTATGCGAGCAGTTTGGCGTCTGGGGCGAAAAATCGTTTATGGGGAAAACCTACGACGGTATTCACCGCATTAGCTTCCTGATCGATAGCAACGGCAAAGTCGAACACGTGTTTGATAACTTTAAAACCAGCAATCACCACGATGTGGTGCTGAACTGGTTGAAAGAAAACGGCTAACGTTCTACCCGACGCAGGACGCCGGGTCATCATTCACTGACCCGGCGTCCGTTTTCTTCCCCGCGTTTTCCGGCCGCAGACTATTTCTCTTCTTCCACCGCCAGGCCATCCGGCCACGCATGCACTACCGCTTTGATAAGAGTTGCCAGCGGAATCGCAAAGAAAACTCCCCAGAATCCCCACAGCCCACCGAAGATAACCACCGACAGGATAATCACCAGCGGATGCAGGTTGACCGCTTCGGAAAACAGCACCGGTACCAGCAGGTTACCGTCCAGTCCCTGAATAATCAGGTATACCGCAAACAGGCTCCAGAACTCCGGACCTGCGCCAAACTGGAACAGCGCCACGCCGACGACCGGAATGGTCACCACGAAGGCGCCGATGTACGGAATCAGCACCGAGAACCCGACCAGCACCGCCAGCAGCAGCGAATAGTTGAGATCGAACAAGATAAAGCCAATCCACGTTGCCACGCCGACGACAATCATCTCCAGCACCTTACCGCGGATATAGTTGGTAATCTGCTGGTTCATCTCTTTCCATACCTGCCCCGCCAGCCCGCGGTTGCGCGGCAGCACGCGGCGCACGGCGTTCAGCATCTGCTCTTTATCTTTTAGCAGGAAGAACACCATCAGCGGCACCAGCACCAGATAGACCGCCAGAGTCAGTAAGCCGACCAGCGAAGCCAGAGAGTATTTGACGACCGAGTCGCCGACGGTGAGCACGCGGTTACGCATATTGTCCGCCATGGCGTCGATAATCCCGGCGTCCATCAGCGCCGGGTAACGGCGCGGAACCGTGGCGGCAAAATCGGACAGCTTATTGAGCATGCCCGGCATATCGCGAATCAGATAGATGCCCTGCTGCCAGGCAACGGGCATCACCACAAACGCCATCAGCAGCAAGACGCCCACGAACAGAATCAGTACGAACGAGGTTGCCCAGGTTCGCGAAAGCCCTACGCGCTCCAGCCTGACGGTTGGCCATTCCAGCAGATAAGCCAGCACGATAGCAACCAGCAATGGCGCCAGCAGGCCGCTGAAAAAGAACATGATTCCGAACCCGGCCAGCAAAATAACCAGCAGCGCTATCGCTTCCGGATCGCTAAACCGACGACGATACCACTGCATTAACATCTCAAGCATAAAACCCTTCCCTGAAGCGCGTAGCGGCAAAAAAACCGAGGGAATTGTATCTAAATGTCACCTGAAAGACTTCGCTTTTATTAGCAAAGCCACAAACATTGACGCTGGCGTGAATATCATATTTTCAATAGCCTCAACGCCAGCTAAACTCGCATGACGCGCGGAAATGGAACATTACGCCGCCCAATCGGTCAAACTGGCACACCCACATTACAGGACAGAGGTTATGTTCAGGCAGTTAAAGAAAACGCTGGTGGCAACCGTCATAGCGTCGCTGACGCTGGGTTCGATTTTGCCTGCTTTTGCTGACTCCGCAGATACCCTGCCCGATATGGGAACCTCTGCGGGAAGCACGCTCTCTATTGGCCAGGAAATGCAGATGGGGGATTACTATGTGCGCCAGCTACGCGGTAGCGCGCCGCTCATCAACGACCCTCTGCTGGTGCAATATATTAACGGATTAGGGATGCGTCTGGTCTCGCACGCTAACTCTGTTCGCACCCCTTTCCACTTTTACCTGATTAATAACGACCAGATAAACGCCTTTGCTTTCTTCGGTGGCAATGTCGTGCTGCACTCCGCTCTGTTCCGCTATTCAGATACCGAAAGCGAGCTGGCATCGGTAATGGCGCATGAAATCTCACACGTCACCCAGCGCCACCTCGCGCGAGCAATGGAAGACCAAAAGCGCAACGCTCCGCTGACCTGGGTCGGTGCGCTGGGCTCAATTCTGCTGGCGATGGCGAGCCCGCAGGCCGGTATGGCGGCCCTCACCGGTACGCTGGCGGGAACCCAGCAGGGGATGATCAGTTTTACCCGGCAAAACGAAGAAGAGGCTGACCGCATCGGGATTCAGGTGCTGCAGCGCTCCGGTTTTGATCCGCAGGCGATGCCGGCCTTTATGGGCAAATTGCTCGACCAGTCGCGCTACTCTACCCGTCCGCCGGAAATGCTGCTGACTCACCCCTTGCCGGAAAGCCGTCTGTCTGACGCCCGCAACCGCGCCAACCAGATGCGTCCTGTGGTTGTTCAGTCTTCCGCCGATTTTTACCTCGCCAAGGCCAGAACCCTGGGAATGTATAACTCAGGGGAAAATAAGCTTGGCGACGATCTGCTGAACGCGTGGGCGAAAGGCAATATCCGCGAACAGCACGCCTCCCAGTACGGGCGAGCGCTGCTGGCCATGGGAAGCAATAATTACGATCTGGCGCGCAAAACGCTGCAGCCTCTGCTGAGCGCCGATCCGCAGAACGCCTGGTATCTCGACCTGGCAACCGATATCGATCTCGGACAGAAGAAAACGGCCGATGCGATTAACCGCCTGAAAAATGCCCGCGAAATTCGTACCAACCCGGTTCTGCAGCTGAACCTTGCCAACGCATACTTACAGGGCGGACAAGCGGCGGAAGCGGCGAAAATCCTCAACCGGTACACCTTTAGCTACAAAGATGACGGCAACGGCTGGGATCTGCTGGCGCAGGCTGAAGCGAGCCTCGGCAATCGTGACCAGGAGCTGGCGGCACGCGCAGAAGGTATGGCGCTGGTCGGCCAGCTCGATCAGGCGATTACTCTGCTGAGCAGCGCCAGCTCGCAGGTGAAACTGGGCAGTTTGCAGCAGGCGCGCTACGATGCGCGTATCGACCAGCTGCGCCAGCTGCAGGAACGATTCCGCCCCTATCAAAAAATGTAAGGAGACGACATGTCTGACGCGGTAAAAATCTATCACAATCCCCGCTGCTCCAAGAGCCGCGACACCTTAAGCCTGTTGAAGGCTAACGGTATCGATCCTGAAGTCGTGCTCTACCTGGAGACGCCGCCGGATGCAGACACGCTCCGCCAGCTGTTAAAAATGCTCGGAATGGTCAGCGCCCGCGAACTGATGCGCCAGAAAGAGGATCTGTATAAATCCCTGGAGCTCGCCGACCCGCAGCTTAGCGAGGAGGCGCTGATTCAGGCCATCGTCGATAATCCGAAGTTGATGGAGCGCCCGATTGTCGTCAGCCATGGCCAGGCGCGGATCGGCCGACCGCCGGAGCAGGTTCTGGAAATCGTCAACTGATGCCGATGCGCCATTGCGGTTTGCCGTGATGGCGCAGCGGGTGAAAGACGAAGGGCGCGGATTGGGCAGATCGCAGAGATCCGGCCCGGCTAGAGCTTGAGGATCTCTTTCACGAAAGGAATGGTCAATTTACGTTGCGCGGTAATCGAAGCGTGATCGAGCTGATCGAGCGTCATAAACAGCGAGCGCATTTCACGATCTAACCGTTTGAGCAAGAAACGACAGACGTCTTCCGGCATCTCAAAACCCCGCAGACGCGCGCGCAGCTGTAGCGCCTGCAGCTTATCTTCGTCCGACAGCGGCTGTAGCTTGTAGATTTGCCCCCAGTCGAGGCGCGACGCCAGGTCCGGCAATCCGAGATTCAGCTGGCGCGGCGGACAATCGCCGGTAATCAGCAAACGCGTTTTACCCGATTCGAGGATCCGGTTATAGAGGTTGAAAATGGCCATTTCCCACGGCTCGTCGCCGGCCACGCACTCGATATTGTCAATACAGACCAGCGAAAGCTGCTCCATCCCATCGAGTACTTCCGGTACAAACCACGTACGTTTATCCAGTGGAACATAGCCCACCGCATCGCCGCGCTGGGAAAGCTCCGCACAGGCGGCATGTAACAAGTGACTGCGCCCCGCCCCTTCGCGTGACCAGATATAGATGTACCCGCTATGTTCCTGCCGCAACACATTCTGTAAGGCAGCAAGAAGAGAAGGATTATCACCCGGCCAAAAACTCGCGAAAGTTTCATCATCGGGAAGATACAGTGGCAGAGAGAGCTGTGCCGGTGCGTTCAGATGGACCTCATCATAGGCTTACAGAAAAACGCGATGAGTTTATCACGAAGTATGCCTTGAGAGAACCGGGCGGGATCGCCGCCCGGTTGCAGGATCAATGTTTTACTTCTTCACTGTCGGCGGCATCCAGCACAACCTCTTCCGGACGCAGGACGCTGATCAGTTTGAAAATCAGACTCAGACCCACGCCGACAATTGTCGCCAGCGCCATGCCTTTCAGCTCCGCCGCACCAATGTGCACTTTCGCGCCGCTGACGCCAATGATCAGAATCACAGAGGTCAGAATCAAATTCTGCGCCTTGTTGTAGTCCACTTTCGATTCGATCAGGACGCGAATACCGGAGGCGCCAATCACCCCGTACAGCAGCAGCGAAACGCCGCCCATCACCGGCAGCGGGATAATCTGAATCGCAGCCGCCAGTTTCCCTACGCAGGAGAGCAGAATCGCGAAGATTGCCGCGCCGCCGATAACCCAGGTACTGTAGACACGGGTGATCGCCATAACGCCGATGTTCTCGCCATAAGTGGTGTTGGGCGTCGAACCAAAGAAGCCGGAGATCATCGTCGACAGGCCGTTAGCAAACATCGAACGATGCAGCCCGGGATCGCGGATCAGATCTTTTTTAACGATATTCGCCGTCACCACCAGGTGGCCGACGTGCTCGGCAATCACCACCAGCGCAGCGGGCAGAATGGTGAAGATAGCAAACCATTCAAAGCGCGGGGTGTAGAACGTCGGCAGGGCAAACCAGTGCGCCTCGGCGATCGGCGTAGTGTCGACAACGCCCATCACGAAAGAGAGCGCGTAGCCGACCAGCACGCCGATCAAAATCGGGATAATGGCCATGAAACCGCGAAACAGCACCGAACCGAAGACCGTCACCGCCAGCGTCACCATCGAAATAATGATGGTTTTGCTGTCCGGCGATTGCCCGTCAGCCGGCAGCAGGCCAGCCATATTGGCAGCGACGCCCGCCAGTTCGAGGCCGATAACCGCGACAATGGCCCCCATAGCCGCCGGCGGGAACATCACGTCCAGCCAGCCGGTGCCGGCTTTTTTGACAATAAAGGAGACGATGCAGAACAGAGCGCCGCACATAATGAAGCCACCCAGCGCCACCTCATACCCCAGCGGCAGCAGCAGCAGCACCGGGGATATAAATGCGAAGCTCGATCCGAGATAGGCCGGGATTTTTCCCTTACAGATGAAAAGATACAGCAATGTCCCAATGCCGTTAAACAGCAGGACGGTAGCCGGGTTGATATGAAACAGAACGGGCACCAGAACCGTTGCGCCAAACATAGCGAACAGATGCTGCAAACTCAGTGGGATAGTCTGTAAAAGCGGCGGTCTTTCACTCACCCCGATTGCGCGGCGCGTCATAGCGTTTTCCTCTAAGAGTCGTTTATTAGTTGCTGTGAGTTTGTTTTATTCAAAAAAAAGCCGACTCTTAAAGTCGGCTTCTTATTATCTATGTAATCACTTGGTACCAAAAATCTTATCGCCGGCATCGCCGAGCCCCGGAATAATGTATCCGTGCTCGTTGAGGCCCTGGTCAATGGATGCGGTATACATCTCAACATCCGGATGCGCTTTCTCCAGCGCGGCAATCCCTTCCGGCGCCGCCACCAGAACCAGCACCTTAATGCTGGAGCAGCCCGCTTTTTTCAGCAGGTCGATAGTGGCGATCATCGAACCACCGGTTGCCAGCATCGGGTCAACCACCAGCGCCATGCGTTCGTCGATATTCGACACCAGCTTCTGGAAATAAGGAACCGGCTCCAGCGTCTCTTCGTCACGATAGATCCCTACCACGCTGATACGCGCGCTCGGTACGTGCTCCAGAACCCCTTCCATCATCCCCAGACCGGCGCGCAGAATCGGCACAACGGTGATTTTCTTCCCTTTGATCTGCTCGATTTCTACCGGACCATTCCAGCCCTCGATGGTGACTTTCTCTGTCTCCAGATCGGCAGTGGCTTCATAAGTCAGCAAGCTACCTACCTCTGAGGCAAGTTCACGGAAGCGTTTGGTGCTGATGTCGTGCTCACGCATCAGGCCCAGCTTGTGTTTGACGAGCGGGTGTTTCACTTCCACAATCTTCATTCTCTTTCTCCTCTGAGGGGCAGCCACAAAAAAAATCGCGGGATTATACCGCTTTTTTCCATTTGCGCCATAGCCGATATGTTTGACCGGGATCAACCAAAATGCTTTGCGCTGCCTGAGCCAGTATAAAACAAAATAAAAAAACCCCGCACAGGCGGGGTCACACAAGGCTTGAGGGGTGTTTTACAATGTTTCGCCGTTGCTGCTGATAACCTGTTGATACCAGGAGAAAGATTGCTTCCGGCTGCGGTCCAGCGTTCCGTTGCCTTCGTTATCTTTATCGACGTAGATAAATCCGTAGCGTTTCTTCATTTCACCGGTACCGGCGGAAACGAGGTCGATACATCCCCACGGGGTATAGCCCATCAGGTCAACGCCGTCCTCAACCACCGCTTTTTTCATCTCGGCAATATGCGCGGAGAGATAATCGATACGGTAACGATCGTTCACCGTGCCGTCAGCTTCGCGCACGTCGATGGCCCCGAAGCCGTTCTCAACAATAAACAGCGGCAGCTGGTAATGATCCCAGAACCAGTTCAGGGAGTAGCGCAGACCCACCGGGTCAATCTGCCAGCCCCAGTCTGACTTCTGCACGTACGGATTAGAGACCAGGCTTTGGGTCTCGTCATAATCCAGCTGCGGGTTATCATCGGTCGCTTTCGTGGCAAACGACATATAGTAGCTAAAGCCAATATAGTCGACGCAGCCTTCGGCCAGCGCCTGACGATCTTCTGCGGTGATATCGAGCGTAAAACCGCGGCGCGCGAAGTAGTTCAGCAGATGCTGCGGGTACTTACCGCGAACATGAACGTCGGTAAACCAGTAACGGCGATGCATGGCGTTCATTGCCATCATCATATCATTCGGGGCACAGGAGAACGGATAAATCGGGCACATGGCAATCATGCAACCCACCTGCAGCGAGGGATTTATCTCGCGGGCAGCTTTTACCGCCAGGGCGCTGGCCACCAGCTCATAGTGCGCCGCCTGATACATCACCGGTTCGCGATCTTCATCCGGCAGATACTTCAGACCTGAGTTGGTAAACGGGGCAAAATCTTCGTGGAAGTTAGCCTGGTTGTTGATCTCATTAAAGGTCATCCAGTACTTCACTTTGTGCTGATAGCGATCGAACACCACTTTCGCAAAGCGGACGAAGAAATCGATCAGCTTACGGTTACGCCAGCCGCCATACTCGGTCACCAGATGGTAAGGCATCTCGAAGTGAGAGAGCGTGATCACCGGTTCAATGCCGTACTTCAGGCATTCATCAAACAGGTCGTCATAGAACTGGAGCCCTGCTTCGTTAGGCTCCCGCTCATCGCCCAGCGGGAAGATACGTGTCCAGGCAATCGAAGTGCGGAAGCATTTGAATCCCATTTCAGCAAACAGCTGAATGTCTTCTTTATAACGATGGTAAAAATCAATCGCCTCATGGTTGGGATAATTTTTCCCCGGCAGTACGCCATCGGTGATTTCACGCGGCACGCCGTGTGCGCCGGCGGTCATCACATCAGCCACGCTGACGCCTTTACCTCCTTCCTGCCAGCCACCTTCCAGCTGATGCGCCGCCACCGCGCCGCCCCACAGAAAACCTTCTTTAAATCCAGACATGTTCTCTTCCTTATGCGCGATCGCCGTTAAGCGATCGGTTTTGCTGATTAAAATGGTAAACCGCCCCCATCAAACCGGCGTCGTTGCCGTGGCTGACGGTGTCGAGATAGTCCGCGATACCGAACCAGGCCAGATGTTCACGCAGCAGCGCCAAAAAGCCCGGCCGTTCCACAATGCCGCCGCCGATGAAAATGGCCTGCGGATCAAAAATGTTCACCAGGTTATACAGACCGCTACCGAGACCGTTGAAAAAGTCAGCCACCAGCCGCTGGCAGGTCACGTCGCCCGTATCGTAGCGATCGAATATCTCTTCCCCGGTCACCTCTTCCAGCGTTTTGCCGAAATGGTCGGCATAGCGCTGGCGCAATACGCGCATCGTGCAGTTTTCATTCATTGAATAGCGGCGCACATCGCGGGTGCCCGGACGATCGGTCTGCATATAGCCGAATTCGCCGGCGCGAAAACTGGCGCCGTGCACCAGTCGGTTATTACAGAAGATCGCCCCGCCGATGCCGGTGCCAATCGTCAGGACCAGAAAATCACTCATCTCGGCGGCTTTGCCCCGCCAGCGCTCGGCGAGCAGGACGCAGTTCGCATCGTTTTCGATGGCGACGGGAAGCCCGGTCTGTTGCTCCAGCCAGCGCTTAATGGCGAAATTATCGAACTTACGGATTGCGCCGCCCATTTCGATAAAGCCGGTGTGCGGGTTGACATAGCCAGGCGCGCTGATCGCCACGCCTTCACACGCCGGGTGAGCGGCAATCCACGCCAGCATCGCTTGCAGTATCTGGTCGCCATCGCTATCGATAATCGACTGCTTGCCTTTTTCACGCAGTTCGCCTGCAGCGGTGCTGACGCCCATTTTTAACGCCGTTCCACCGATATCAAATGCGGCAATGCTCATCCCGTCTCTTCCTCCTGAATCCCCGCAGAATCTACCTTCGGCTCTCTTGAACAAAAACAGAAACCGGTTTCAGTGGCATGATGGCTATTCCCGATGTCAGAGGCAAGCACAAGAATGTACCCGGTTTCATTTTCGTGAACCGCTTCAAATTTGTTCATATCGCTGCCGATTAACGCCGACTGCAAAGCAGGCTCGCAAACGTTTGCTTTCCCTGTTAGAATTGCGCCGATTTTTCTTGCTACCGCAAATGTGTGGAGATTTCGCAGTGACCGATAAAACCTCTCTCAGCTATAAAGATGCCGGCGTAGATATTGATGCAGGCAACGCGCTCGTCGACCGTATCAAGGGTGTGGTGAAGAAAACCCGACGCCCGGAAGTGATGGGTGGACTGGGCGGATTCGGCGCACTGTGCGCATTGCCGCAAAAATACCGCGAGCCGGTTCTGGTTTCCGGCACTGACGGCGTCGGCACCAAGCTGCGGCTGGCAATGGACCTGAAGCGCCACGATACTATCGGTATTGACCTGGTGGCGATGTGCGTCAATGACCTGGTGGTCCAGGGTGCAGAACCCCTGTTTTTCCTCGACTACTATGCAACCGGTAAACTGGATGTCGATACGGCAGCCAGCGTCATCAGCGGCATCGCGGAAGGCTGCCTGCAGTCAGGCTGTGCGCTGGTTGGCGGCGAAACGGCAGAAATGCCGGGCATGTACCACGGCGATGACTATGACGTCGCGGGCTTTTGCGTCGGCGTAGTAGAAAAATCAGAAATTATCGATGGTAGCAAAGTTGCCGATGGTGACGTGCTGGTCGCGCTGGCCTCCAGCGGTCCGCATTCCAACGGCTACTCGCTGGTGCGTAAAATTATCGAAGTCAGCGGCGTCGATCCGCAGACGACCGATTTGAATGGTTCGCCGCTGGCCGACCATCTGCTGGCGCCGACCCGCATCTACGTTAAGTCGGTTCTGGAGCTGATTGCTAACGTTGAAGTCCACGCCATTGCCCACCTGACCGGCGGCGGCTTCTGGGAAAACATTCCGCGCGTTCTGCCGGATAACACCCAGGCGGTCATCGACGAGTCCTCCTGGCAATGGCCAGAGGTCTTCAACTGGTTGCAGCAGGCCGGTAACGTCAGCAGCCATGAAATGTACCGTACCTTTAACTGCGGCGTCGGCATGGTTATCGCCCTGCCGGCTGAAGTCGCCGACAGCGCCATCGCGCTGCTGAACGAGAAAGGTGAAAACGCGTGGAAAATCGGCTATATCAAAGCTTCTGATTCCGAACAGCGTGTGGTCATTGAATGAAAAACATTGTGGTGCTGATTTCCGGTAACGGAAGCAATTTGCAGGCGATAATTGATGCCTGCGCCCGAAAGCAGATTAACGGCACCCTGAGAGCGGTATTCAGCAATAAGGCCGACGCGTTCGGCCTTGAACGCGCGCGTGAGGCCGGTATTCCGGCCCATGCGTTATCGGCCAGCCAGTTTGCCAATCGCGAAGCCTTCGATCGCGAGCTGATGCATGAGATCGATGCTTATGCGCCGGATCTGGTGGTGCTGGCAGGCTATATGCGGATCCTTAGCCCGGCGTTTGTCGCCCATTATCAGGGGCGCCTGCTGAATATCCACCCGTCGCTGTTGCCAAAATACCCGGGGCTGCATACGCATCGCCAGGTACTGGAAAACGGCGATGAGGAACACGGTACATCGGTGCATTTCGTCACCGATGAGCTCGACGGTGGTCCGGTGATTCTGCAGGCCAAAGTGCCGGTTTTTGCCGGGGATAGCGAAGACGAGATTACCGCCCGCGTGCAGACACAGGAACATGCCATCTACCCGCTGGTGGTGAGCTGGTTTATGGACGGTCGTCTGCGCATGGAGGGAAATCAGGCCTGGCTTGACAACGCCCCTCTGCCGCCGCAGGGCCATGCGGCCGAAGAATAATCATCAGCGCCTCCGGCACTCGCCAGAGGCGCATTTTATCGGTTCAGCCTCAGCCGCTTTCCCTCTGTTTTGTTTAAATCAGCGATGATTTTTGCCCGGTTTCTCTCCAGGCACAGCCTCGTTTTGCACACAATATCGGCACTTGCTCGCCACCGTTTTTGTTCACAGCAGATTGAAAGAAAACTGTCATACTTCTTTGACATAGTTGGACATTCAATGGCAAAGCTCGCCATAATGAAAAAGCAACATCAATCAACCGGAGTGTGAGTTGTAATGGGCCAGGAAAAGCTATATATCGAGAAAGAACTCAGCTGGTTGTCCTTTAACGAACGCGTACTTCAGGAAGCGGCGGATAAAAGCAATCCACTGATTGAGCGCATGCGCTTTTTGGGCATCTACTCCAACAACCTCGATGAATTTTATAAAGTGCGCTTCGCTGAACTTAAGCGCCGTATCATAATTAGCGAAGAACAAGGGAGTACCGCCCATTCTCGCCATTTGTTAGGCAAAATTCAGGCCCGCGTTCTGAAGGCCGACCAGGAATTTGACAGCCTGTATAATGAGCTGCTGCTGGAGATGGCGCGTAACCAGATCTTTTTGATCAATGAACGCCAGCTTTCGGTGAATCAGCAGTCCTGGCTACGCAACTATTTTAAACAGTACCTGCGTCAGCACATCACCCCGATCCTGATTAACCCAGAAACGGATCTGATCCAGTTCCTGAAAGATGATTACACCTATCTGGCGGTCGAAATCATCCGCGGGGAAACCATCAATTACGCCCTGCTGGAGATTCCGTCAGATAAAGTCCCGCGGTTTGTCAATCTGCCGCCGGAAGCACCGCGTCGCCGCAAACCAATGATCCTGCTTGATAACATCCTGCGTTACTGCCTGGATGATATCTTTAAAGGCTTCTTTGACTACGATGCGCTGAACGCCTACTCGATGAAAATGACCCGCGACGCCGAGTACGATCTGGTGCACGAGATGGAGTCGAGCCTGATGGAGCTGATGTCTTCGAGTCTGAAGCAGCGTCTGACGGCGGAACCGGTGCGTTTTGTTTATCAGCGCGATATGCCGGACACCATGGTGGAAATGCTGCGCGAGATGTTCTCCATTTCACGCTACGATTCAATGCTGCCAGGCGGGCGCTATCATAATTTTAAAGACTTTATCGGCTTCCCGAACGTCGGTAAGGCCAATCTGGTCAACAAGCCGCTGCCGCGCCTGCGCCACACCTGGTTTGATAAGTTCCGCAACGGGTTTGACGCTATTCGCGAACGCGACGTGCTGCTGTACTACCCGTATCATACCTTTGAGCACGTGCTGGAGCTGCTGCGCCAGGCCTCATTCGATCCGAGCGTGCTGGCAATCAAAATCAACATTTATCGCGTTGCCAAAGACTCACGGATCATCGATTCGATGATCCACGCAGCCCATAACGGCAAAAAAGTCACCGTGGTGGTGGAGCTTCAGGCGCGTTTCGACGAAGAAGCCAATATCCATTGGGCGAAGCGTCTGACCGAAGCCGGCGTCCACGTTATCTTCTCTGCGCCAGGGCTGAAAATTCACGCCAAGCTGTTCCTGATCTCGCGTAAAGAGGGAGAGGAAGTCGTCCGCTACGCGCATATCGGGACCGGCAACTTCAACGAAAAAACCGCCCGTCTGTACACCGACTATTCGTTGCTGACGGCAGATGCACGTATCACCAATGAAGTGCGCCGCGTCTTTAACTTTATCGAAAATCCATATCGCCCGGTGAGCTTCGATTACCTGCTGGTTTCGCCGCAGAACTCGCGCCGCCTGCTGTATGAAATGATCGACAGAGAAATCGCCAACGCCCAGAACGGTCAGCCTTCTGGCATCACGCTGAAGCTGAATAACCTGGTTGATAAAGGACTGGTGGATCGACTTTATGCCGCGTCAAGCTCCGGGGTTCCCGTTAACCTGTTGATTCGCGGCATGTGCTCTTTGATTCCTGGGCTGGAAGGGATCAGCGAAAATATTCGCGTCACCAGTATCGTCGATCGTTTCCTTGAGCACGACCGCGTCTATGTTTTCGAAAACGGCGGCGACAAACAGGTTTGGCTCTCCTCTGCTGACTGGATGACGCGCAATATTGATTACCGTATTGAGGTCGCCGCGCCGCTGCTGGATCCGCGGTTGAAGCAGCGCGTACTGGATATTTTTGATCTCTTATTCAACGATACGGTCAAAGCACGCTATCTTGATAAAGAACTGAGTAATCGCTATGTGCCGCGCGGCAATCGCCGTAAAGTGCGCGCACAGCTGGCGATTTACGATTATCTCAAATCACTCGAACAACCCGACTAACCTATGCCAATAAACGAAAAAACCCCTCGTCCGCAGGAGTTCGCTGCGGTCGACCTTGGTTCAAACAGTTTTCATATGGTGATCGCCCGCGTCGTCGACGGAGCCATGCAGATCATCGGTCGCCTGAAACAGCGGGTTCACCTGGCCGATGGACTGGATGAAAACTCCGTGCTCAGCGAAGAGGCGATCGCCCGTGGGCTTAATTGCCTGTCGCTGTTTGCCGAACGCCTGCAGGGTTTTTCTCCCTCCAGCGTCTGCATCGTCGGGACACACACCTTACGCCAGGCCGCCAACGCCGCGGAATTTCTCAAGCGCGCGGAAAAGGTGATTCCCTATCCGATAGAGATAATCTCCGGTAACGAAGAAGCGCGCCTGATCTTTATGGGCGTCGAACATACGCAGCCGGAACGTGGCCGTAAGCTGGTCATTGATATCGGCGGTGGTTCGACGGAGCTGGTGATTGGCGAGGATTTCGAACCGCGTCTGGTTGAGAGCCGTCGTATGGGCTGCGTCAGCTTCTCGCAGATCTATTTCCCCGGCGGCACCATCAACAAAGAGAATTTCCAGCGCGCGCGTCTGTCGGCGGTGCAGAAGCTGGAAACGCTGGCGTGGCAGTTCCGCATCCAGGGCTGGAATGTGGCGCTGGGCGCATCCGGCACCATTAAAGCTGCGCAGGAAGTGCTGGTCGCCATGGGTGAGAAAGATGGTTTTATCACCCCGGAACGCCTTGAAATGCTGGTGGATGAAGTGTTGAAGTATAAAAACTTTGACGCGCTCAGCCTGCCGGGTCTGTCGGAAGAACGCAAAGCGGTGTTTGCTCCTGGGCTGGCTATCCTCTGCGGCGTTTTCGATGCGCTGGCGATCAAAGAGCTGCGCTTGTCCGATGGCGCGCTGCGTGAAGGCGTGCTGTATGAGATGGAGGGACGTTTTCGCCATCAGGATATCCGCAGCCGCACCGCGCAAAGTCTGGCAAACCAGTACAACATTGACCGTGAGCAGGCGCGTCGGGTACTGGAAACGACCACCCATATATTCGAACAGTGGCAGGAACAGAACCCCAAACTGGACAACCCGAATCTGTCGGCGTTGCTGAAATGGGCGGTAATGTTGCACGAAGTGGGGCTGAATATTAACCACAGCGGAATGCACCGCCACTCGGCTTATATTCTGCAAAACAGCGATTTGCCGGGCTTCAATCAGGAGCAGCAGATGCTGATGGCGACGCTGGTTCGCTATCACCGTAAAGCGATCAAACTGGATGATTTGCCCCGCTTTACGCTGTTTAAGAAAAAGCAGTTTCTGCCGCTCATTCAGCTTTTACGCCTGGGTATTTTGCTGAATAACCAGCGTCAGGCGACCACCACACCGCCCACGCTCAGGCTGAAGACCGAAGCCAATCACTGGACGCTGATCTTCCCGCATGACTGGTTCAGCCAGAATGCGCTGGTGCTGCTCGATCTGGAAAAAGAGCAGCAGTACTGGGAAGGCGTGCCTGACTGGCTGTTGAAAATCGCCGAAGAAGAGCCTGAAAGCAAAAACTAGTCCCGAGGCCGGGTTGCTCTCACCCGGCCCGCTTCTTCCCCATCAGCTCGCTTCAGCCGTTACCGCCGTCACCAGAGACGCCAGTGGAACCGGCTGGCCAATCTCGTACCCCTGCAGATAATCAATCCCCAATGACAGCGCCGCCTGTCGAATCTCCGGCGTTTCCACACACTCCGCCACCACCTGCATATTCTTCATCCGCGCCAGATGGCAAATCGATGCCACGACCTGGTAATCAAGACTGCTGGAGTGCAAATTACGAATAAAGCTACCGTCAATCTTCAGCAGATCAACGTTCAGCGTTTTCAGGCGCGCGTAGCTGGCGTAGCCGGTACCAAAGTCATCGATCGCCACCCGACATCCCAGCGCCTGCAAATGCGCCAGCGTTTGCCGTGCCTGCTCAGGGTTGCTGAGCGAGTGGTTTTCCGTTAACTCAAATAATAACTGCCACGGTTCAACATGATACTGCGCCAGCAGCCGCTCCACTTCGCCGGGAAACTGGCTCCGGCTGACGGAGACCGGCGAAAGATTCACCGCCAGCCGCAGACCGGGTAAAATTGTCCGCTGCTGGTTCATAAAGGCGAGCGTATTCTCCAGTACCCACAGGTCAATACGGGATGACAGGCCAAACTCATGCGCCACCGGGAAGAAATCATCCGGGTAAATAAGCTCCCCGTCATCTCCCGCCATACGCAGCAGAACTTCATAATAGTTGTCACCGCGAATACCGACGATCGGCTGCGCCATCAGACAAAAATGGTTCTGCTCCAGCGCCTGCTGGATCTGGTTCATCATCACCACTTTATCCCGTAAGCCGTGCTGAATATGTATAGCCCCGCGACGCTGCATATTTTCTGGCTGGCCGCTGGTCAGAGACATATCAGCAATGTTATTCAGCTCGCCTAAAAGCAAATAGAGGTGCTTCACCGGTGAGCGCACGCTGCAGTAACTAATCCCTACCGCGGGCTGCAGAGGTATACCGTCCCAGATAAAGCGAAACCGTTGGATACGTTCATCCAGCGCGGCAATGCGCGCCTTATGATCGCCGCTGTTCAGACGGAGCACCAGATCGTGTCCGGCCAGATGGTGAACGGCCTCGTTCGGCTGGAGTAAGTCGCCCAGATGTTCAGCCAGTTTTTGTTTATATTGAATGCGCAGCATAACGCCATAATGGCGCCCCAGCAGCTCCAGCTCAGGAATGCGTAAAAAGCACAGCACCGACCACATTGCGCTGTCCAACGACCGACTCAGCGCCCGTAAATTGGGCATATGGACAACCGGATCGAGAAAAGCCATCCGCCGTACCCTGGCATGAATCAGACGCTGCCGGGTCGCCAGCATGGCCATATAAGTAATAATAAAAGAGAACACCAGATAGCTCGAAGAGGTTATGGCCAGCTGATGGGCATATCCCGGAGAGAAAGGCAAATAGCGATAATGAAAGTGAATAATGATGATTAAAACCGGCGTCCAAATCATTGCGATACAGCGATAGCCAAAGCGCATCGCGCCCCACAACATTACCGGCATGAGTAATGACAATGTATAGTTTGTGCTAAATATCGTACTCTGACCATTCAGCGGTATTAATAACAAACCCAATAACATTAACAATGTTATCGACCATAAAACAAATTCACCACATTTTATTTTTGGATCAACCTGTAACTTCGCCTGTGAAATAAAACTACGCAGATAAAAAGGATTGCGAAGAATACGAATCAATAAATAGCACAGCGGAACGCCGGTTAAACCGCCTACCATCAAGGCTTGAAAAGTAATCAGGGAGCGTAAACTTAGCGGATCGATCCCGACCAGCCCCGTCGTCCGCGGATGCATGCCGAGATACTCGGCAATCTGAGAAAGTATGAGAAAAATGAGCGATGGCAGCAGCATCTGCCAGAACAGGCGATACGGCATCAGGCTCACGTTACCGTGGTAAATATGCTGGCGGCGCGGCACAAAAATCCGATAGCCGCCCCAGCACAAAACCGCCGGGATAAGAAAATGGAAAACGACCACAATCGCCTCCCACGGATTCATTCCCCGGGCCACGGTGCACAGCAGACCGATGATAATACCGGGCAGCGCTGCCACATCAAAAAACAGCATAAGACTCTGGACCAGCGCCAACGGTAAATAGTAAAGCGAAACTTCACTACCATCCAGCACGGCATAGGAATTTGCCCCTCGCGCCAGAGGCAGTAAAAGCAGGGGTAAAATCAGCGGAAGCGCCCACCATTTATCCCGATACAGTCTGTATTGTTTAATTATTTTCATTGATGCTCTACAGATAACCCAAATTCCCGCTGGGTATATTCAGGTAGGCATCCAACCTAACCATCCTAGCCGCATAAGGAATACCTACGCGGAACAGGCAAGAGATTTTAGTTATCAGCACACGCGGACTGTTGATATAAATCAATAAATCTTTTAGCTATGATTAATAAAGCTTATTTTTATGCGTCTGTTCGAATGAAAGAAAAAGGATGTGAATGTGATAATTATCTTACATAACATTAAGTAATGTTTGAGCGGCGGATTTTTACATCCCCATCAATTGACCCTGCTGCATTCCTGTGCCTTAATACCCTTATCGCCCCAGTTGTGGGTATACCTCAAGGAACCTTTTGTGAGTCAGGCACCCAGTATGCGTAAACGACATCGATTTAACCGTCGCATGACCCGTATCGTACTGCTTATCAGCTTTATCTTCTTCTTTGGACGCTTTGTCTACTCTTCTATTGGCGCCTGGTATCATCATCAGGACAAGATCGAGTCCCAGCAATCGACGATCCCGGTTGATACCACGCCGCGGGAATAAGCCAGCACATTACGGTGCCAGCCAGTACGGCATAACATTGCTTTAAACGGTAAACTGCACCTCTCGCAGCAGGCGCAGCATCTCGCCGATCCCTTTGCTGAGAATTTTATCCTGACGCATCACGACCCCCAACTGACGGTGGAGTAGTGGCGTCAGCGATTGAACGCGTAACCCCTGCCGATCGTCATGATGCGCCACCGCCATGCGTGGAACAATGCTGTATCCCAGTCCGGCGCGCACCATTCGCTTGATGGCTTCAATGCTGCCCAGCTGCATCACCGGCGAAATATCCCGCCCGCTGGCACGAAACCAGCCATCAATCAGCTCCCGGGTTCCGCTCCCGGCCTCAAAGGCAATCAGCGGCAGCGCCTGCAGCACTTCCGCCGTCAGCTCCAGCGGCAGCGCATCCTGTCCACAGGCAAAAATAAACACAAACTCCTCATCCACCAGCGGATCTATTGCCAGGTTGCGCCCGTGGGCCGGAAGCGTGACCAGTCCGAGATCGAGTCGGTTTTCCTCCACGGCGCGCACGATATCCAGCGTATTTCCGGTCGTCACGCCTACCGTCAGCAGCGGATGCGCCTGCCGCAGCTGCTGTAAGACCGGCGGTAAAAGATGTATGCAGGCCGTGGCCCCCGTTCCGAACGTTATCGCGCCGCTGATTTCGCGATTAAACTCGCTCACCGACAGTACCGCCGCGCTGACCGCCCGTTCAATATTGTCACCGTGAGCCAGCAGAGCCATACCGGCCGCCGTCGCTTTAATCCCCCGTCCGGTCCGCTCAATCAGCCGGGTCTGCAGAAACTGTTCCAGCTGACGTACCTGCAGGCTGACCGCGGGCTGCGATAGCCCCAGGACATCCGCAGCAGCCGAGAAGCTCCCCCGCTGTACCACCAGCCGGAAAGTAGCCAGATGTCCCAGATTAAGCGTCGTCATCTCAAAGTTTCTCTTATAAGGGTCATAAACCAACGAGTCTGCCTGCACAATAGCGCGCAGGTTATGCTACCGGCAACTGCATAACAGACTGAGATACGATGAAAAATATGGAAAACAGACGCGCCGCGTCCGGCATGCTGACGCTTGCCGCTGGATGCAATCAGCTGATTAACTGGGGGATCTCATTTTATATGCCGGGCACTTTTTCCCGGGCTATCGAGCAGGACACCGGCTGGCCAACGACGCAAATCTACCTCGGCCTGACGATCGCCATGTTGATAATGGCGTCGATCTCCCCGTTTGTCGCCCGCCTGCTGGCCCGGTTTGGCGGCCAGCACATTGTGGTCAGCGGCACGCTGGCGATCGCCGCAGGATGTTTCATCATGGCGGCCGTACCTACACTCTCCGGTTGGCTGGGCGCCTGGCTACTTACCGGTATCGGAATGCGTCTGGCGCTGTATGATACGCTGTTTGCCGCGCTGGTGAATCTTTACGGTCAGCAGGCAAGACGCACCATTTCCCGCGTGACGCTGGCTGGCGGCCTGGCTTCCGCTCTGTTCTGGCCACTGGGCGCATTTTTGCTGACGATGATGAGCTGGCGGGAGGCGTTGCTGGTTTATGCCCTGCTGGGCCTGTTCAGCGCGCTGCTGCTCTGGCGAATGCCGAACGCCAGGCGACCCGCGGCGATACGGCCAGAAGCGCACCGGCCCGCTTCCCGCCAGCAGAGACAGGTTGCTCTGCTGTATGCGGCGCTGATCGCGCTGGTGACATTTGTTTCTAATGGAACCTCCACCCACCTGCCGGAATTTATCGCCCACTACGGTCTGCCGGTGGCGGCGGGGATGCTTTGGGGCATTGGCCAGACCGGCGCCCGCTTTCTGGAGGTCGCCTCGGGTTCGGTGCTCACGCCGCTTCGACTTACGCTGCTGACCACGTTGCTGATGCCGGTCTGTTTCGCCCTTGGCCTGAGCGGGCCTTATCTCCTCGGCACCGCCGGCGGATTTGTGCTGGGCTATGGCGCCATCAATGGGTTAACGACGGTATTTAAAGCCACGCTACCGCTAGAGCTTTTTGCCGCCGAGGATTACGCCAGACGCACCGGTATCCTGTTGATCCCCGCCCAGCTACTGGCTGCCGCCTCCCCGTTTGCCTACGCCTGGTTAACTCAGCAGTTCGGGGTTCAGGGAAGCTTAGGTTTTTCCGCTGCGCTGACGCTGGTGGTCGCCGGGCTGGCGCTCGCCATTGCCCGGAGCCAGTCCCGTCGGCCACCCGAGACGATGCCGGTAGCCATTGATTCCTGAGCTTCGTGGCGATACCTGCACGCCCCTTAGCGAGGAGGTATCTCCCCGTTTTTCCGACAGACCATTGCGATAAAACGATCGCGGACGGCGTCCGCCGCCTGAGGATTCCAGGCCAGGCCAACCTGCCATTGCGTGCCCTCCCCCGTCACGGTAACGAGCTTTATGCCTGCCGGCAGAAGATGACATGCGCCGGCAGGAAGCAGCGCAACACCATTTCCGGCGGCAACCAGCGCCAGCAGGGTGTGAATATCGTCAGCATCCGCCACGATGTCAGCGGACAGGCGGTTGATTTGCAGGAAATGCGCCGTTTGCTCTGCTAACCCCCGGCCGCGCCGTGGGTTAATTTGCAGCAGCGGGAACTGTCGGAGCACCGAGGCGATATCCGGGAGCGCCTCCGTTGCGCCAGCGGGCACGGCAAGCACCAGGCTCTCTTCCATCAGCGCCCGGGCCTCCAGCGCCTCCGGAACAGGCATCCGCACGAACCCGGCATGCAGCTGCCCCTCCAGTAACATTCGATACTGCTCGTGGGAAGCGATATCGTTGAGGGAGACCTCAATATCGGGAAACTGCTGGCGAAAGGCTTTAACTTGCGCCGGGGCCAGCTGGAAGGTTGAGATGCCGAACCCCAGCGCCAGCGTGCCGACGTTTCCGCGCCGGACCTGCTCCGTCCAGGCACAAAACTGGTCATGCTGCGCTACAAAATGGCAGGCCTGAGAATAGATAGCCTCCCCCGCCGCGGTCAGCTGTGCTCCCTGCCGCCCCCGCTGAAAAAGAGTCATGCCCGTCAGATGTTCCAGGGTCTGGATTTGTTTCGTCAGCGCCGGCTGGGTCAAACAAAGCCGCTCCGCCGCCGCATGGTAGCGTCGCAGCTGGGCCAGAGTGACGAACGCCCGTATTAATCTGATGTCCATTCCAGTCCCTTATCAAACGCGGAGAAAGCGTGATTATACATCCTGTGTCTCTGCTGGCGTAATGAGCTCAGTTTTTCGCAACGAGAAGAGACCTATGAACAACGAACTCCAGGTGGCTACGGTACAGTTCTGCCACCGCGCTAATGATAAGTCCTATAACCTGGGCATTATGGAACGCTTTATTCATCAGGCAGCCGGCGAAGGGACCCGCATTCTGGCCTTTCCCGAAATGTGCATTACCGGCTACTGGCACGTTATCGATCTCAGCGCCGAGGAGGTAAGCTCGCTGGCCGAGACCATTGACGACAGTCCTTCCCTGGCGAGAATTGCCCACCTGGCGCAAAGTTATGAGATGGCGATTGGCGTAGGGCTGATTGAAAGAGCGAGTGACGATCGCCTGTATAACACCTACGTCGTTTGTATGCCGGATGGCCAGAGGCATATCCACCGCAAGCTGCACGCCTTTGAACATCCGGCGATAGACCGGGGGAATCGCTTCACCGTCTTCGATACGCCGTGGGGAGTGAAAGTTGGCGTTCTGATCTGCTGGGACAATAACCTGACGGAAAATGCCCGGGCTACCGCGCTGCTGGGCGCGGATATTCTGCTGGCCCCCCATCAAACCGGCGGCACGAACTCCCGCAGCCCGTTCGGGATGAAGCCCGTTCCCGTTGCCCTTTGGCAGAACAGGTATCAGGATCCTGACGCGCTGAAAGCCGCATTTCAGGGCCGTAACGGTCGGGAATGGTTGCTCCGCTGGCTGCCCTCAAGAGCGCATGATAATGGGATGTTTATCTTATTCAGCAATGGCGTCGGGCTGGACAACGGGGAGGTGCGTACCGGAAATGCGATGATTATCGATCCCTATGGCCGCATTATTGCCGAGACCGATGCGTTTGAAGACACCCTGGTCTGCACCACGCTGGATTTAAACCTGCTGGCCATGTCCACAGGCCGACGCTGGATTCACGGCAGACGCCCCGAGCTCTATGCGATTCTGAGCCAGAATCAGGGTTATGAACGCGATGCCCGCAGCGCGCGTTTCTCAACGGAAGTGCCGCAGTTCAGCGATAACACTCAGCATTAATCCGGCGGTCAAAAAGAAAAGCCCCCTGATAAAACAGAGGGCTTCGTTTAACCACGCCGGGGAGTTATTCCCACTCCATTGTAAATAATCAGGAATAATTCTTATACAACAACAGGCTGAAAATTATCTTCGATTCAATGCCATTAAAAATACCATGCCAAGAAGAGTCACTTGAGCGCATGAGCACATGAGCACATGAGCACATAAGCAGCATCGTAACGGACCACCGACCGCCTTATGGAGCCTAGTCTCACAATTTCATCAACGACGGGAACTCGGATCTAGGTCCGAATGTCCGGACTAGGCTGATTGTGGCCGGTCATTCAGGAGTCAATGACCGCTGCGATCGAAACCGGACTCTGCGCTCATTCGAGCCTACCGCCGACATCTCCCCATCATGATGCGGCAACTAGGTGTGTCACTCGGTCTGATTGGTCGATGCCAGCCCTCGTGATAGCCAGGCCAGCAATCGCGTCCGCTGGGATTATCGGCATCACGGCTAAGCTGCAGACCAGGGTCAGGCTGGCGAGCGGCTCGAGCGCTGCTTGACGATAGAGCCTGCAGCGGCGCTTTCGCAGGCCGGAATAGGTCAGTCCCCATTCCATACAGCTAGCTTGCAAAGGTCCCAAGCACAAGGCCGACTCAGGAGCGCCCCTCCCAGTACTTCAGGATCTGTATTCGCCTTGCTGGATGATCCTGGGACAGCTCGATAGCATGCGAGCGAAGCTTCTGTATTTTGCTATTGAAGAAGTCATCGGAGAACTTGCCTAGCTCCATGAACTTAAGGACGATGTCATACGTCTGCCAGTGCTTCGGAGGATGTTTGTCGAGCATGGCTTCGATCAGCTTCAGCATTTGGAATTTCGTGGTGGCCAGTTCTTCGTCTTCGGCCTCATTCTCCTCGCCTGCATCATCTCCGTCTTGAAGGACGTACAGCGCCCCTAGAAGGGTCACAGCAAGCTTCTCCAGTCCACTGTCGCTTTCGAAATGCGACAAGAACTCGTCGCGATGCGACTCGGGAATCCAGCATTTGTGCTCGTCTAAGGAATCCAGGGCGCAGGGTGCGAGGGCCGCCATCCGGGCAAGCCAATCTGACTTCACGTCTTGACTCACGGGTAGTCCGAAGAGCACGGTCCAGACGTCCAGCATGAACTCACCCGTCGTGTGCTGTTTGCGCGCGAGCAACAGACCGGCCAATCGGTCTGCATGTGCGACGCCCAGCACTCCTGCTACTTCTGCCAATTCCTCTTCCTGATCCATTGATGCCATCCATTCCCATGCGACCTCGAACATGCTGTGGTCTGGCATGCGCACGATCCTCCGGATCACCTCCTGCCAGGCGATGTTTCTAGATCCGTGCGCGCCAACGTAATAGATGATGGGATGGTCGCCAGTGAAGACATGCACACACGCTTCAAGAAGCGAGTCCTGCATCCCAGAGATGATCCCCTCTGGTGCTGAGCCTAATGTGAGTCCAGCAGGCAGAAATGTCTTCTGGATTTCAGATGGAACGTCACGACGTGTCAACGCTGATGCTTGCAGCCAAATGACATCAAGGTCCGCTGTCTTCAAATGCTTGAGCAGACGCGAACGTTCCACGTCAGTCAGATCGTCCCAAGCATTGACCAGGTCCGAGACGACACGGATCCGACTTGCTGTGCCAGGCACTGCAAGCAGGCGTTCGATCCGTGCTCCCCTCTCACCGGTGTCACTCCGCACACCTGACATAAGGATGTCCGTGACGCCGAGGATGTAGTCACTTGGGGTGCCAGACAACGCGTACTGATGGACCAACTCTATCCAACGATCAATGATTTCCAGAAGGCTCTGAGTGGAGATGTTCCCGATGGCGTCATCCATCACGTGGTATAGCCGCTCGTCCCTGAATGAGGCGCCCAGCGGCAGTTGGCGAAGAACCTCTGGCATCAAAGCTTCAAACAATGGCCAAGGGGTAGTGGCGCCTCCATACTCTTTGCGAGCAATGAGCACTAGACTGTCGATGAGTACCGCGGCTGCGATCGGGGATTCAGCCATAACCCGCAGTCCACTGATGAGTGCGGCGCGGCGCGCCTCACCGCAGTCTGACCACGCTTCAAGCACGCCTTGGTATGCAGCCTTGGTGACAGATGGGTGCTGCTCATTGAAGATGCGCTGCAACAGAAGGTGGTCACCGTCCCGAGGGGAACTGAGCCAGAGATGCGCAACTGGCGCACGGATCATAGAGATGTCAAAGCTAAGAAGACGAGACGCCATCTGAAGCGTCAGCTGCCCCGGTGACTGCTGAAGGAACATCACAGCTCTTGCCGCATTGTATGCGGAGAGTGTGTGTGGCCGCTCACTGTCGAAGAGGGCTAACGCATCCGCCACCTCTGCCTGAGAAACCGATGCCGGGAAGGCATCGACTTCCAGGTAGTCTCCAAAATTGGCCGACGGAATGCGTGGCTGACCGTCCTCTGTCCATTCGACGGAAGAGAGCTCCATGACGGTCACGCTGCGTACCCATTTAGGCATCTTTTCCTGCTCTTCAACTGACAGCGATGTAAGCCTGCGCACGAGAAACTCGAAACACAGATCACGTACCGCCGGGAAGACCGAACGCAACCCGCGAACCGCTATGTTGATGACGCCTTGCCGACCTTCCTCTGTGTTCAGATTTCGGTACACCCAGCCGAGATTGATGGCCGCCGCCCGTGAGGTATCAGAATCGAGCGTAAAGAGCGCCCGCGTCAAAGCGGACAGCGCCGCCTCCATTGACCGGGTCGTGGCTGCATCCACAAGCGACTCGGCACTGGCCCGGTAGAACGGGTGGCTGAAAGTGTAGCGCCTAGATGCCCGGCTCACCATCCTTCGAAGCTCAAGGCGATCTAAATCACCGGTCTGCTGAGCAGATAGAACCGGGAGTGGATCGTAGATTGGCGGCGGCGTAGCTGAGACTAGTCTAGGCCAGGAGGACATGGTGCCCTTGACGTTAGACTCCCCGGGCCGGTCGCTGCGCTTGTCGTCCAGCACAAATGCCAGCTCCAACTCGGTGCTTCGCAGGGAAGGTGTCGATGCGATCGCGAGCGCGCTCATTAGAGGCGCGAGTTGCTCCTCGCGCAGCGCGTCGCCCAGAGATCTCGAGTCCTGACGCGCATGGCTGATAATGTCGGCAAGCTGAGCGTCCGCGCCGACACGGTCGTGGTTGGCCGCAAGGTAGACAAGGCAGCCAGATTCCAAGTCAAGTTGCCCGGTCTCGATGGCCTCTGCAACCAACTTTCCCAGAGCAGGCGGGACGGAATAGTCAGCTGTCAGTGCACTCCAGAGGCCACTCAGGAAGTCGTTAGCACCAATGCCCATCTCCACCCAGGTCAAGCTGCCCGTACGGACGGCGGAAACGGATTGGCATCTAGAAATTTGTAGGAGGCGGTCCTGCGCTTGAGAGACGATAAGCCTCCTGCCGTTGGCAAGTTTAGGGATCAAGGCGCCTAGTAGCATTAGCTCACGTGCCGCATTGTCCACCGCGTGCGCACCTCCAAGTGGGTCGTCGACGAGAGCGGCCCGGTTGCCAGTGACAGGCTCGGTCAGATAGCGCTCTGCTTCTGAAATGTCGTTACAGATTCGAACGCTGTAGCCCTGGCTTTGTAGCGAGTACGCTAGGTTGCGAGCGCAGTACGTCTTTCCTACGCGAGGGGCGCCTGTGAGGAGGAGCGCAGAGTCCAGCGACAGCCGGTTCAGCAAGGCGTCCTCCTCCCCTCTGGAAACATATGACGCCGCCACGAGCGGGTCTACCGCCGAGCCCCAGGAGATGACCCTGCCCACCTGTGGCAGTACGTCCACCCCAGTCTTTTTCTCCGTCACGACGATCTCTGTGATGCGTCTCGTTGCCTCATCGACCCGATCTGGAACCACGCGGTGAACAGCTTCAAGGGTCTCTCGAATGCGTCTTAAAACCTCGGTCTCGTCGAGCCGTTCAGTGATCATAACCCTTTGAAGTACTGCCTGCAGTGAAGCAGCAGGTGTGGCAACAAGCCATGCCCCGATGTTCGCCCGACGTCGTTTAGTCAACTTCGAGTCAGTCGATGAAGTACCGGTCTCGTAGTTATGAAGGCTCTCCCGCATTCCGCACTCCGTGGCGGTTGTCACTCCCCCCTTGGGAGTGTGTGTTGTGTGGACCGACAGGGGCACCGCATGGGGGACGACAGCGTCGTTGCAGCGGCCGCTGGCAACAAAGAGCACTGATCTGCTGGAGTCGTTCGAAATCCGCTCTAGCAGCGATCCGCTGTCACCGTGGGCTGGATAGTGTGCAAGCCAATCCGCCAATACGTCATGCGTGATGGCGATGTTTGCGCCCTTCACCTGCACCTCTACCGTTCTGGCAACGCCGCCTTCTGTGGTTTGTAGAAGTGCATCTTCGCCATCCTTGGGCTCGATCTGCAGCGAAGCCCCTGGGTTCCCAGACGAGAGCACAGCCAGAAGTGCACATACGTGGTCCTGAAAGCGGTACTTCTGTTGACCGATGATTTCTATTGACATAGCCCTTCGTCGAAACGAAGCCTCCTTCTTTGCTATATGATTCGATGGTTTGCATATCCATCGGGATGCGCCATCATGGCAGCCTGCTCACACGAGGACGTCGCGGGTCCGAGAGCAAATTCGGCGGTAGCGCTGCGCGGCCAGGTGATGGACGTCATGAGCGCACTGCGGCTCAGTTCGACGTACAAGTCTGCACCCGCCAACTTCGATGTCATGGGCGGCCCCGAAGGTGGAGCCATCGTCAGAGGCAAGCCGATGAACTCGCCTGTCTTCCTAGCCGACTCGCACCACCTTCCACCAGCGATGAACGACGTTGGCATTAATACCGTCTGCCACGGCGCTCTTGGCGACAGTCGTGCCAAACTCGGCGCACTTCGCCACCACCTGCACCTTCGTCATCGTGCTGTACCGCCACGTGCCCGCCCTCGCGCTTATCACCGTGTCAAAATAAAACTAGATGCACATGATCCTTACCGCCGCGCCACCCGTAATCAAGATGACTGGGCTGGACGCATACAGAGAACGGCCGCACTTTCAAATTTGACGCACAGGGGTTCGAGGCCCAATGGTTATCGCGGCTTACACTGAAGTCAAGACAGAAAAACTGGCGTTCTGCCTTCGGCGTGGCTAGCCAATACATTGAAGGGTGGTGGTGCCGTTGAGCAAGTCGTGCAGAACGGCGGGAAACGCTGAAGAACAATCAGTGCCTTCCATTTATAGAACAGCAGGCCGCGGCACAAATTACCCCCAATTGCAGACTCTGGACAAATACCACGCCAGTCGCGGGATGTGTCCTTGGTATCAGCGCCACCCGACTAGTGACATCTTACTCAACACCATAAAAAATGCCATTGATAAGACAATACGCACCATCAACGGAGCGTGTAAAATGATTAAAAATCAGTTAGTTATAAAAAACCCACTTCCAATCGAATATCAATGAGCGGATATTACCCATAAAAACAGTCAGTTATAATCAAGAGCTTTCTCAATACCACTGCTTATACCATGCGCATTATTTTTTTGCTGCTCATCAACGTTTTAGCTAGACTTTGGCACAAGTTTAAGATTCCGTCATCTTGACTCGATACTGTTGTCATTAGTTGACTGACCTACTTTATGTTATGGTTAACTATGCGCCTAGTTTACTATGATATGTGGTGCAGGAAGTGTTTGTATTTTGTGATTCGGTAGCTACAAACCAGCTTGTCTATCAATCGTTTGGCATCACAAGGAGCAAGGATGAAGTTTGAATTTGGAGATCTATATAAATTTATAGTATCTCTGGGTGTAGTATTGATAACTCTATCTATTTTGGCTCCCTGGATGTTTCTTAGGGAGCCTTTCGATCTATTTCGACCAGAATCAGAGATAAACGCACTGTCAGATGTGGCTAAGGCTGTGGTAATTAAAAGGCAGTCCGCAGTTTCGTTTATCGTTAGCTTTATTCCATGGTTCTCCTCTATCGGCTCTGCTGTAGGAATGATATTTATTTTCATTGGCCTGAAAAACTGGAGAAAAAACCAGCTTCATCTTGACGAACAAACAAGGCTCGATGTCGAAATTAAGAAGCAATCACTTCGCGATGCAACCAAAGATGAAATAGAAGAGAAACAAATATCAGAATACGAGAGTCTTCACGTTGCAGAGTCTAGAAATTCGGATGCCTACATTGTTAATTCTTTTAGATCGCAATACTCAGAAGTAGAAGAACTTGTCTACCGCAAGTTATCGAATGTGTATGGGAATAAGTTTGACGTTAGTCGCAACAAAATGGTGGCTAACGTTGAACTGGATATATTACTTCGTGGTAAGGCATTGTTAACAAAGGACTATATAGTTGAAGTTAAATATATAAGAAAGGGATTTAACTTCGGCTGGCTTCGCGAAGTATATTTAAAAAACATATATGCGAAGAGCGTATATTCTCAAGTGACAAACAGATTACCGAATACACTGCTCCTCATCGTTATTGATTCGGAGGCTTACAAGGAAGAAAAGTACAATCAGTTAATAAATAGACTGTCTGGAGAGACTGAAGGTCGAAAGGGAAAAGACCTAGTTCGCATAATTACGAAACAGGAGCTTATGGGTATTGATGATCAAGCTATTCAAGAAAGGCTGGCTATCCATGCCTAACAAATGCAATCATGCGTAATAATTTCCCAGTATTGCGGGCGTTAGCACTCAGGAGTAAATGGATGTTTATTGCAGTAAATGCATTAGAAATAAAGCAAGGAACAGAGGCATCTTTTCGCGAAGCGTGCAAAGCGATTTATCAACATTGCAGTTGTTTTGGTTCTCGATTACACACATCAGATAAACCTAATATTTAAGTTGGTCACGCTCAATGGCCCACTGCCAAAAAAAATAGAAGGCCAGCATGACAATTAACATCACTGCGAAGAAACCAAATACCTCGGCAGCTTTTTGGGGAGAGGGAAGTGAAAATCCATAAAAAAACCAGTCAGAAACTGACCGGCTTTTCATCTATTATATAACTTAGCCTACTCCCACTCAGTTTTCATTAGACATAAAAACAAAAAAGCAAAAGGCCATAAAAAACACCACGTACAGAAATCACCAACTTAAGCAATAAATTTGGTACTCGGAATCTATTTTAGTATTCAAGGCTTAACCTGGGACTCAATGGGCAACCTAGGACGCAAATCAAGAAGATGTACATGTATATAGGCTCCGCCTCCCAAAGCCTGTTGCACTCTGTCAGCCTCTGCACTCAGCAGCAGCAGTAACTCATCTACTTTGATCATGTGCTTTCCATCTGGATGTTGCCATTGACGGTCTTTTGCAAGAGTCACCAGCAAAGCTCCAGCTTTATTGTATTCTGATGCCATATATTTCCTAACAAGCTGATTTTCTATAGTATCTCGCAAGTCTGTTGCTGTACGCCCATCACCAAGTTTTAGTTCAATCACAGCTTCATGTTTAGAAATAACAGAGCGCAAACGTATATCAGTTTCCTTTTCGTCAGCTGTCACAGCTTCCTGATCCACAGTGTATATCGAGTTCGCGGCATGGCGCAGTTCACGCGCAATTTCTCGACGCATGACCCTCTCGTCTGATATTCCTGCCCAAGCCTCTCGCGGTGACGCATCACGGAGAAGAAGGTCGTTTAGATCAGACAGTCTGTCCTTCAAAATCGCAAACATGGCTTCGTTCGTTGAGGCTGGCGCTTCTCCGCTTCGATCAAGCGCCACTGCTTGAGCCTCATCAAATACCTCAGCATCAATCTCTTGCGCCCAACTCTCTTCTGCCATAGTCAAAATGCGATCCTTGAAATGAGCGCACAAGGGATCTGCGGCCATCTCGAGCTTGGCAGCCAAACCCTCCTTGCCTTTCGCGTTGAGTAATGCCGTGACAATGCTATTGCGGGCCTGTTCCGCGTTGTCTCGAGTGTCCGGTGAATAGGATTCTTCGTGGTGAGCATCGTCTTGTATTCGAACATGGCGATAGGCCAAACGAAGAAGCCTCAGTAGTAATTGCGGCGTGAATCTTTCGTCACCCAAACCAATTCCGTCTTGGCGATCACCAAAGAGGCTGGCCAGCCATGTCACAGCGTCTGATCGCTCAGATGGTTCAACTATCTCAATCTGATCCGCCAGTTTTTCGACACTCATCTGCGGATCTATTCGCATTAAGGTCGACAACCAAACAAGACGCAGCGGAAACGGCAATTGTTGTTCTAATCTTTGTAGTGCCTGTCCTTGAAGCCTCTTAATTTCCGCAGCATCGCCATGCTTCAAGATAACCCGTGTGACTTGCCGAACCCTTTCGGTCATTCCGGTCGTGTTATCGACGCCATTAATAAAGTCCCCACCGTCATCTAGCCAAGATCCCAGTCGTGGTAAAAATAAACTGGCAACCCTCTCAGGCGCATAATCAATTCCTTGAAGTAGGCTCGAATGTCCACGCTCATCTGACGGTCGGTTCAGCTCCCACGACAATTCATTTCCAAGCGTCCGGTCCACTGCGTTTGGATGCGTGTCTACGAGACCCTCTATCCACTGAGGCAAACCGTGCAGTTCAATCGGAGCGTACCTCGCGGCTAGCTCGGCTTCGGCATTGCTGAGTTTAGCTGCCCAGTCGGGAGCCTCCGCTTCGGCGTAGATCGCGGCCAGACCAAGTTGCCAACGTACAAGAAACGTATTACGCTCGCCTTCAGGCCTTTCGCTGGCAAAAGTTGGGTGGTCATCACGCCAGATCTTCATCAGCACCCGGCGAAGCTTATCGGCGGTTTCTTGATTAAATTGCTCTTCAATGAATCGCCGGTTCCAGCCTGACGATCGACTGTCAGCACCATAATGACTCATGGCACGCCACAAGTTCCAAGCAGTGTTCCAGCTTTGCTCCGTCGAAAAAGCGTTTTCAGGCTGATTGGCAACTTCTCGCCAGAACAGAATCCAACTCGCGCGGTTCTTGGCCTTTCGCCGCTCTTCTTGCTTCTTTCTTTCAGCCTGCGTCTTTTCCCAACGATGATGCTCTTTGTCGTGCTTCGATGGCTTCATCCAGTCGTCAAGTCTTTGCACTAATGAAGGTTCATCGACTAGGAGAGGCCTAAGTCCCTCAACGTGTTCTTTCGATGTATGACGATCTGGAGACAGGCGGATTGCTGCCTCCAATAGCATTGCGCGTTCACCCACATCTCGGTTCGTGTCACCAAGAGCTTCATTCACCCATGTAAGATCCCTGTCCGGTCTTAACTGAACCGGTCCATCATGAATAATGATTTCTGCGAGCCGCATCCAAGGATCTTCGATCTCATGGAGCGACTGCAGCAAAGCGTTTTCGATCCAGAAAAGACGCTCATTTTCCACTGCTTTCAGATTGAGCAGCCGTTCACGAAGTGACTTAATTGCCTCCTGGTCGTAATGATCTACGTGGTGTAATCTCAATGCGATTACACCACCATACAACCACTGGTCGCCTTGGTTTATATTGAGGCCACGTTCACATGTTGCTGCTAGTATTCCACTGAGATGTGGCCTATCACTCGTTATATGTGGGAACTCATTTCTCCATTTAAGCCCCTCTGATACTAACGTAAGGAGGCCATCACGAAGTTCCTCAAGAATATGGGGAGCAAGGGACGCTGTTGCTATCAGACGTGCAAGTTGCCAATTAAGATTGCCTATTTTCCGCTTCTCTTGTTTTAACCATCGAAGAGTCCGACAAAGCTGCTCAACCGACATGTATTTTGGGAAAAGACTTAGTATGGCACCATGTACTACTCTGCCAAGCCATAGATCATCAGCATCTGCTATGCTGGCAGAAATTATTCCTAATCTCTCGTCAGCAAGGGCTACTAACGCCTCAATAGCCATTATGCGCTCGGTCTCAGTAGCGTCACTGTCTTGAGTGATGTCGAATATGATGTCTGCACATGCTCCTATGCGACCCGCCTCTATAAGACTGATGAGGACTTCCCGCACATCTGGATTTTCAATTCCACTGCGCCAAACCCTGACAATTTCTTCTGCCAACTCGTTCGATGCAAATCGATGGACCTGAATATGAGGCACTTGAAGGCCTCTCCACCCACCAGTGCTGTAACACTCAACATAAGCGCGAAGGGCTTGATTTCGCTGTGTTTGAGTTAGCGACTCTGGGTCGCCCTCATCCAGCAACACAGCAGGCTCATTGTCACGCAAGAGCTCAAATATCCCGTCGTCTTGCAAGGCCAGCCAACCCGCGATAGGTCGCTTGGACGGGCGAACGATTGTTTTACCTTTGGTCTCCGCAAAGATAAGGCGTTTAAGGGCTCGAAACGGCATGCCTTTTCTTCGAAGAGCTATTAGCCGATCCGCAGCAAGAAACTCCGCAACTGAACGATGATGGAAGCGCACCCTGCCATATGAAGCGAAGCCAAACAGCGGACGCTCCAGCAATGCTTTTCTTTCGTTCGGTTGCCAATCTGACAGAATGATCGCGGGATCGAGGGCAGCCTCTCCGCCAATATCGTCGGATGCAGCATTGTGGCGGATGGTTAGGCGACGAGTCATCTGAACGGCAAGGGCTAGTCGGCTAGCTCCTTCGATCGCTTTGTCGAGGGACAATTCCGCTGGCTCAAGTCTGTCCTCGCTCGGAAGCAGTTTCACGCGAACATTCGCAGCAACCTGCTCGCGATGCGTTCGGATGCGCTTGTGCTCACGCCAATCGGCGCATAACTCAATGAGGTCCTGAGGTCTACGTGCGAACTCCAAGGCATTACGACGTCTTAAATCCTCAAAAATAAACTCTGGATCGCTAACGCCTTGTTTCCGACAAAAATTAACAATTTGCTCGTCCGATAAAGGCATCAACGCTACCGACTGCCAATCGGGTGATTGTTTCTTATTTCTATTACCTTGTTGCTCCCGAGACTCACGCATTGCTATGTTCGCAAATATCTCTTCATCAGATTCATTGGATGGTACCGGCGGCACAGGTAGTACGTTTCGGACCACCTTTTCGTCAAAGGGTATCGGCCGTGTTGTGATGACGACCCGCACTCGGTGAAGCTGATTTCCAATACACTTTCTCAATCGTTTGAGCGCGCGCTCGAATGAACCTAACGTCAATTTCAGCTCGTCAATTGAGTCTAAGAAAAATGTCGCTACCTCGGACTGTGAGGCAATCCAAGCGTCCAGTCGTGCTTCTTCATCGACATCCAGTAGGCTGCGAAGTTCGTCAGTCGCGAGCGCGGTCAATTCAATAAAGAATGCGGGTTCTCCCGCTGCCCAAAGACGCTTCGACTGTTCGCGGCATTCATAGGTTTTCCCCGCACCCGCTTCAGAAATTATCAGTACTCGTTTTGAATGTAGTAAATCATCCCATGTATATCCTCGCGCCCAACCCAGACTGACCAAATAAGGTTGTTGACCGGCATCACTAATCTTTCCATCAGGGATGTCTCTAAATGTCCTTGCTATCATTGTCACCAATGCCACCTATAAAACAGATATGGATTAGACTCGAACCAAGCAGTGCTGCTTCGTTACAACCGCTACTTATTTAGATACAACCTAAATCACCAAGGGCTTAGCAGGCACCTCAATACCATTTTTAAGCTATTAAACAGCCCAAGAATGTCGTCTGAAATGTTATAGATGCCTACAGGGCGTCTGCACCATCCAAGCTAGGGCGCGGAGTTTCGAGTTAAGATTCTTACTCCATTATTAGTAATAACGTCATTTTTATTTAATATAAATAATTGGAAAATACCCAACATCATAGCAATGCTATGAAACGCAGATGTTTGCAACATTCTCTCATTTAATGCCTTAATCGACGTCGTATCCCGGCTTCGGTATCCTGTTGTTCGGCTTCCCTTTCATACGTATCGACCATTGACATCAGCAACGATGACGAAACAAAGGGATGCGTGAATTGCAAGGCTTCGGCCCAAGCGCGATACTTGTCTGCAAGCTCTCGCTCTTGACCACCACCTTCCCCACGCCAATGGGCACCGCGCGCGTTGTACAACCCGGTATGTGCCCCGCTGCTGATATCCTCAGACCTCAAGTCCTCCATCACATCGCGAACGGCTTCGTTCGGCCACACGCCATCCTCGCCAGCCGGTGCGTTAGAAAATAGCTTTCCAATGCACACATCCGCAATCTCCGCGCGGTCGAGTTCAGCACAAGACCGCCTTATCGTTGCAACCCATTCCGAGAGCTTTTCATGCTGTTCCTCTTTAGTTGCCTTGTCTTGACCAGGGATACGCTCAATGGCTTCAAGGAGACGGTACCCGCGCAGTGCCAAATGCTCGCGACCTTCGGTAACGCGATACTCGGCGGGGTCTTCGCCATGGTCTTTGCGCTTATAGGCCCACACTGCAGCCTGCACGAACAGCTCAGGATGTTCCTCAATGTAGCGCTCAAGGTTAGGAATCTGCTGCTGGTCTTCCCCTCGGAAAGAGCGAGCCAAAACCTCTAAATATGCGAACTCCAGTCCAGCTTTTTCCTCTAGTGTGAGGTCCGCGTTGCGATTGATAAGCTGGAAGGCACGCTGCACATCGTAGTCGTGCAGCTGATACTCCCCAGCTTTATCCTTACTATTTTTCGCCATGGCAGATAGCGTCTTCACAAAGAGGGGCGAGTGTATTTCTTCTAGCTTGAAATGCATCGATGCGAAGGCTGCCCTAGGACGTTCGACTTCAAGCAGGCGGCGAACGCTCTCGTTGTTTTCCTCTGGTGAGTCAAAAACATATTGCGGAACCACTTCAACCCAGTACCGATTGCGAGCTTCAGCCGAAAGTTGATCCACAAGCTCCCAGGTAGAAGCCCGGTAAGGCGAAAGGAGCAAGAGATGGAGCGCTTCCTCTTCGTCAACTTTGTCCCGCAGGCTCGCATATATGGCCTTTCTCCTGCCCTCGTCCAACGTCCAGAGCGCCCCGGCGACAATACCGTCACGAATCGAATCTTTTTCTGCCGGACATAGGCTTTGCAAGATCAAATCTTCAATCTGCTCGTCGGTAAGTATGCCTGAAACTAGGTGAGCGCCGATTTGGCGTTGAGACTTTCCTTTTTCAGAAAGCGCGAGAATGCCCGGTATACCTCGTTCTTGCGCAATGTATGTCAGAGCTTCAACGCGGAGCTTTTCTATGCGTTGCTCACGAGCTCGGAAGTCCATCTCGTCTCCTGTGAGTTCGTCCACCGACTCCTCAACCCATCCCTGCCGAAATAGCCACTCATACTTGTTCACAATATCCTTGGGCTGCAGCTTGGAATAGACCTCCTTGGCTTTTTCCGTCAGGCTCGCTTGCCCCTCCTCATTGACCTTTTTACGCCCCCGGCGAGAGAGGACAGTCACACGAATTTTCTCGCGTATCTTCGCAACCTCCTCGTCAAGAGCGCCCGCGTTGAGCCACTCCTCGATGATCTCCCATACGCGCACTTGGTCCTCCGAAGCGAGTGCATGTAGCCTTGACACAAGGTCACATAACATCTCGACCGTATAGGACGGCCTGCTTAGCGCGACTTTCACCATCTCTCTGACGAATGCATGGATCGGTCCCCATGTTTTGAAGGGCTCCCCGAACCCGTACCCGTCCGGACGCCACTTCGGCTTATGACTATAGCCGCCGACGCGGCTCCCGTAATTACCGAACTGCTGGAGACAAACCCTCCACCCGACCGTCGGATGCTTATCCAAAAGCATACTGACCGCCTTCAGGCGCATCTCGTGATTTGCAGCCGTCTGCGGCATCCATGAACGAAGTATGGAACCAAGCGATTCAATAGGCTTATTTGCCCAGTTATCGTTAATCTCAATCTCAGAAAGCTGCCCCAGAATCTTTACTACCCGCGGAAAGGTAGTCGGATTCCAAGCAAGTCCTTCTAGCGCCCAAAGAAGTCCAGTGCGCGGACATGAACCAAATAGCCCCGTATCGACAGGTCTCAGCAAGCCCATGACTTCGGACTTTTCTGCTCGCAGGTCACGCTCAATGATATCAAGGAACTCGGCAGGAGCCGCTTCTGCATAAAGTGGAAGGTCACGCCCGTTAGCTTCTAACTTTCTAGTCGTTACAGGCACAAGAAGATCACGCACGATTTTCGCAGCTTCAAGTTCCCCATCAAAGCCAAGGTGCTTCCCGAAGAGATTCTTGCCATACACAGCCAGCAAAACCAAAGTCTCGGAAATGCCTTCTCGCACAGCCCCGGAGAACTCTCGTCTTTTGCCATGCATGGCCGCCGCCCAACGCTCTTCCTCAGGCAAGTCGAGGGCAGGATCATCTTCACCTAGTACAGTCCGCGCAACGTCAAGAAAGCGGTCAAGGTCGGCCTTGGAAACCGTACCGGCAATTGCGAAGAGGGAGTCGATTTTCGAAATCACCCCCCGGTACCCACCAATTGACCAAACTGGAGAGTCGTTGAGCCGCAACAAATCAAGAATGCGCTTTTCCAGTACTTCAAAAGGAGCCTCAGCCAGATGGGACAGGATAGTTCGATCCGCCTTGTTCTGGGTATCCCATGCGCCGATAAGCACGAGCGGAACAAGCCCCGATGCGATTTTTGGGTCTTCAGCCCAAGCAGGTGTATGGATTGCCGGTATATTCGAGAGTTGACGTCGAAGAACCGTCAACGAACGCCCGGAGGCGTTAGTTAGTTTCGCTATGTCATCGCGCGATTTGCCCATCGTTTCCAGAGCTTTAGTGAATGGCTCGAACCCAAGCGGCTCCAACACGACATGAGGCTCCACGCTAGTAGCATTGCGGGGATAAACAACAATGGTTTGTAGCGATGAGCTGTAGGGCCCAAGCTCACGTTCCACTTCCCGTGTATGGGCTACTGCAATGAAATAGGTAGTGCCTTGGGCGAGTTTCGGCAGTACTCCTGCCCTGTCAAACACCAACACCCGATCCCTATACTGTTCAAGCTCGGGGGTTGCCAGGACCTGACTTAAAAACGCAAGCACCTCTTCAACGGAGTCAGCCGCTATTACTAAGGGGTTCGCATCGTCTTTCGCTAGGAAGGATTTGATCCTGTCGTTCCACACCTCGTTCGCAGTAGCAAAAAGAGAAGGATGAAGTGCGGGGACCGCTACGTTTGCCCAATCGCTCCAGCAACGCTCCAGCGTTCTGATACCATTAGAGGGACGATCTGTCTGGTTCGCAAACCAGGTCTGGGCCGCTAGTGATTGCTCCATCCACTGCTCAAGATCACTGGCGTCATATGCACGAATGTCTTTCCAGAGCTTCTTGCCCTTCATTTCCGCGACCCAGGCAACCTTACCCGGCCACCGCCTTGGAGTGACAAAGACAAACGTAATATTTGCCCTTTCAGCGCTCTTGAGAGCTCGGACGCTTTTTGCAAAATCCCCGTCTGCCTTGGCTTTAATGTCCGCTGTGACACCGAACTCCCACCCAGAAACACCAGAGGGTATCCAAGGTGTGCCGGAACTGGCCTCAATGAAGCCGTCCCAGCCAGCACGTTCAGCATCGTCGTTACCGGGGAAGTCCACTTTCTGAAGATCGCGTCCTGTCGAGTGAATGAGCGTTCTCAGGAGTACCGAGAGCTTAGTGCGTGCAAGAATTGTCGTTGTGAACCAATTTACGAGATCGTTGGCCTGGACATTAAGAAAAGGAGGCACGTAAGTGCGCGCCTTTTGAGCTGCACCTGCCGTTTTATCAGCTTGCGCGTCATATGCTGTCTGCATATCGAGAATGGCCTTGGCGGAAATACCGAAAGCACGCTCAAGACGTGCAGCCATATCGGGCGTTGTAGATACCTTTCCATTGAGAAAATTCGAAACGCTCGGGCGGCTAACACCGATCAACTTCGCCACCTCAGTAACCGTGAGCCCGCGAGGATCAAGAACATTTTTACGAACATAGGAACCCGGATGAAGGGGGACGGAATTATCGGTCATGGTTGTCGCCTCACTGTAAGGTGTAATGCTACACCTTACACCTTAGTGTCGAAGACGATCCATTGCAATGTCATTGCGCAGCCCTTCCTGCAGTATTCCTCCAAAACAGCGGGCCGCCAGCATGGCTTTTGCCCATTCGATAAGAAGTAATATAATCCTTACTTAAGTATCAAGCATGTCCCACGCATCACCCAAAACCCATCGCAGGGCAGAGAGCTTCCCATTGAGCATCCCCCATTCAAAGTCGCTCCAGGGCCCAGTATCTTCATATTTATCCCTGACCCGTTGAGCTGCAATTTCTGCTTGGCCGAGGATATCTTCGTGAATCACATCATTGCCGTAGCGTTTTGTGCCTGCGGGGACGATCTCTATGTCACCATTATCTAGGTGATACATCATGTTCATATGGCGGTTGTACCAGACTTTATCGAACAACTCATCCATCGCAGACATGATTTCCTGAAGCCCACGAGTTTCGTCCTCCCAAGCAAAGCTATTCTCATAGTGAAATTCTTCAAGATCGAGAAGATCCTCGATGGCAGAGCTTGTGGCGTTAAAGAATAAAGAACTGTTGCCGTCAAAAATATCTGCAAAATCGTCGTGTGGCTGTCTATGGTCTTTGCCGGAAAAATCCGTGACATTATGAGTGACAAATCTAAAGGTTTCGTACTCACTTATGTGCGACAGCCGAAACTCTTGGAAAGTCTCTGCTAACATTGCATCAGCAACACTATTCTTCTGCTTATGGAACGGTGCTTTCTTAGCGATAGCTCGCTCTGCCGCTCTGATTTTTGCGGCATCAGAGATTATAACTTCGTGGGCCATGTCAAAAAGTTTGGTAACACGATTTACTGTATTTTGATTAGCTTCGGAAAGAATAGGCAATCTGTGATTAACATCATCCAAGGTCTTGAGCGCAGTATCTTTACCTTCACCGCCAAAAGACTCAACTACCCCTTTAATTACTCGAAATTCACTGGAGAGTCGTTTGCACGTAGCCTCAATCACCCGATCTTTATTTCGATCATACTCAGCACGTATCAGATCGGGCAGTAGTATTTTAATACTCCCATCCTCTACCAGATGTTCGATGGCAGTAAGCATTGGCAATTCAGCTTTTTTAGAGGAAATATCAAGCCAAACACATGTATCGAGCATTATTAGATGCATTGAAGCTCCCAGAAGTTATGAAAATCAAAGACCTATATTCTATAAGATCGTTACCTGATAATCTTAGGTGTTTCAAGATGCTATGCTTTGAAGAGCTACTTTCATGACACTTGAGGGGCTGTGCAGATATCATGGCATATGAGTTATTATTTCTACCGTCGTTTCTTCCGATCTTGCAACATCTGCAGGTTGTTCCAAAAATCCTCATCAGTTCCAAAGATGTCAGCAAGAACGCGGGCCTCATCATCCCTAAGACGACGCATACCGTAGATGATATCTTCAATATCCTGTCGGCAAATACCCATAACTTCCGCCAGTTCATCATGAGACATGCTCAGCGGTTTTAAGAATTCTTCTGTAAGCATTTCTCCAACGGCCACAGGCCCGGCGGTATCTGATTTTGTGTCGTATGCAAAAATCTCACAACCCCCCAGCTCATACGTCAGCTCGCCTGAAATAATACGTGCCTTAACGGACTCGTACAGTGGCGTACCACTGGGGTCCATTCCTTCAAGTCTCAGTGAAGCCTCTGCTTTGCGGAAGCCCTCAATACGTAAGCGTGTATCGGGAGTCCTGGACATGTTTTTCCTTTGAGTTGCAGGTGTGAAGTTCGCTCAGTGAAAGCGTCAGCTCACGCTACCTCGTTAACTGACGCGCGTGATTCAAGATTTATTATTACCCGATAAGCTATCACCGGCAAAATCATCATGTTCGCGGTTATCCCGACGAGTAGCTGTTTGTTTACGTATCTGAGTCGCTAACTCCCCTCCAATAGTCTGTTGGACACGAGAAGAATTGCTGCTTCGCTTCACTGTCTGGTATTCAGCAACTCCGTTAGCCATACTGCTTCCCATATGGCTTGCCATGCGGCCAGCACGCGAGAATGAAGCAGCAAAACCTTCACTTCCTCCACTGGAGCTACCTTTACCGGATGGTTGCTCTCCCGGCGAGTCTACAGAACCGGTATCTTCACCATCACCAATTACGCCACCGGAACCCGACTCTTCAGCCATGGCAGCTTGCGCAGACTCGAACGCTGCCTTTAATGCAGAGGCTCCGCCGCTGACTTGAGCTGATGCCCCCATTGCCATTGCTCCAGCACCGCTGATGGCAGTAGCGGCAGCACCGGTAATCATACCCGCCCCAAACCCACCAATTCCTTGTAAAGACGCCCCTCCTACAACACCTGATAACAACAGTGGCAGCTTATTCGTTAATACTAATAGGATAATTGACGCCAGAAGCAAAACAATAAGGCTATTAAGATCAGGAACATCATCTTTAACAATAGAAAAATATTGATCTATAAATGACTGTCCAATGCCAATAATTAATGTCATTGTGAACAGCTGAATACCGATTGATAAAACAGTGCGCAAATAATTAATTGTTATATCAGAAGTCCACTTCGATCCACCAAAACCAAGCAATATAACTCCGGCGTAACATAACACCCACGCAGAAACCAACATTATCAGCATATTTATCGCGATAAGGGACATTACAACCAAAACGATTATCGCGACAGTGATCATAATAGTGGAGATCATTGGTGACCAGATCGATGCCGCAGAACTTATTTTCGTTAATATAATAAAGGCGATATCAACTATACTTGAAGGTGAAATACCCGCACTGGTTCCTAAAGCATTTGCGGCAAGTTCTCTCATAGAATCAATTATAGATTTAGATATCGCAGGACCATTGCTTAAAAGATAATAGAAAAAACCATTCACGATGAAAAACCTTACTATTTCAGCAAGTAAATCTTGTAAGCAGCCTCCTTTCATAGCGATCATACCAAACGTCCATACCATACTTATTAATACCAACCCCCAAAATAGCCAATTTGCATAATTACCAATTACTGTCGTCCATGTACTGGCAACTTGCTGATACTTATCTAATAAAGTATCAAGTAAGCCGCTGCTATCCAGTTGGCCTGCGTAGGCATTCATAGAAAAGAAAAATACTACACCTAAACATATAAGTTTGCTTGCAATTTTCATAATTACCAATCTCGCTTAGGGCTTGGGCTATTATTACTACGAAGCACACAATTATCGTATTTATTTCCATCAGGCGTATTTGTTGGCGGCAATAAACACTCCTTGTCTTTTCTTTCACAAGAACATAGAATCAACGAAGTTATTACAGCAAGTAATATCAAAAATTTTTTTCTCATTATTTCCCTCACCAAACTCTCTTAGGGCTTGGTTTATTTTCCCCAGCTAAAACGTTCTCATCAGCTACTCTTTGTTGAGCTTCTTTATCTGCCTGTACTTGAGCCAGTGTCATTGCGGCATTCTGTTGAGCTACCAGAAGTGAGCGTATCTGCAGGAGCTGATTAGCCTGTGCGCTGGCAAGCTGATTACCGGCCTGAATTGCTTTCATCTGGCCCGTAGCCCCACTAGCCTGAGACTGGAGTTTTGCGACATTATCAGCATCTTGCTGCAAGGTTTGCTGCTGTTGGTCTATTACTTTGAAAACGGCATCATTCGCTTTTTTACGCGCTTCTGAATTATTCCGCTCAGCACCACGAAGTGCGTCAATCTCGGCTGAAGTACACTCAATATTGCTATTAAAACAAGGAGAATATTTATAGTAGTTAATGTCCTGATAACGTTTTAGATATGAGTCCAGACTCCCGGTCTGGTTCTTGTAATAGTTAAGCGTGTCTTGAGCCTGTAGTAATTTTTTGATAGTGGAATTGGCCTGATCCCAGATATATGCTGCAGGTGCGGCAGTATTTTGCAGCATGTTTTCATACTGCTGGAGTTGAGTCTGGTACTGCTGGATTTGTTTTGCAACGGCCTGAACGTTATTGACTGCGCTGATTGTCGTTTGAACCACATTAGTACCATCAATAACAGGAATCCCGGCTTTAGCTGCCAGAGCGATAAACGATACGGAAATGAAAATGGGCACCGTTTTTTTAGCGGCTAAAATCCCTCTCAATGATGTAAACATCTGAACCAATAGCTTCATATTGCACCTCAATATTAACTGGTTATTTATATTGAATATTCTCACTGTTAACAGTCGCTGAAGTATGGAAAGCTGCGTCTGAGCAACAGTCATATGACTCTCCATACCGGCGGTAGCCGATTAGCCTCGCAGAGCAGGCTTCCCTTGAGCAGCTGTGCGGCGAATAGGTAGTAGTAAAGTTGGAATACCGCCTGCGGTGGGCCTACTTTACATGTCCTGCCCCACTGTTGCCGTTGTATACCTGTGTACGTATTATGTATACCTGTGTACAGGATGTGTTTTCTTAAAGTATTAATGCAGGATTACTCGAATAAAAATCTGCAGCAAATATGTTTTTTTTCAAGAAAACTATATTTCTCCTGTTTGAAAATGACCTTTAGTAGCTATATATTGGCGTCCGCCAACTTTATTCATGTTTCGATATATTGTAAGAAGTCTTTTAATTTTTTATGAACTAGTTTAATTACTATGTCTCAGCATGTGCTCTGCAGATTTTAGCGGCTAAAACCTGCCCACTATGCATAAAGCTAGGGGCGTACCTCATATGTCATAAAATCTGCCTCAAGTGTCGATATATTGAGTGTGTACGCAATCTCTTCTTCTGGCGTACAACCATCGGCCTTTGGCCGATACCAGATTTGAAAGCGACTGCTCATGCTGTCGAGTTCAAAGCCTAAAGATACTGAACGATCCTGTAAATACTGCTGAATAGTAAAAAAAACGGGCCGCTGTGGCACGCTATCGGGCCGCTATAACACGCCATCGGGCCCCAGTGGCACACTATCGGGCCGTTGTGACACGCTTTATCTTTGAACTTTTTATCTCAATGCCAATTTCAAGCAATTGCCCGGCATCTTCTTTCAATCGTCGACGATAATTACGCAAAGTCATATTACTCGTCCCTTCACCACAAACTGCCATTATCAACTTATCCATATACCAGCCTCCTGAAGGATTATGCTTATGAGTTAAGACGTGACGAGCAACAGCCTGGCTAATACCATGTTGTAATCGAGCAATGGGACCAGGGGGATAATAAAAATGCAAATCCCTTTTCAACAACATTGCGAGTGCAACCCCCAGACGGACACGCCATAAACGACGTTTTCCCCCGGTCAAAGGATCAGGCCGAGTCATAGGTGATGGCACTACATGATCGATTAGCCCCCCTATTATACAGTCGCCGCTTCTCTCCAACTCTGGCGTTATAATTTCAACTGTTGCAACCCGAAGATCTATAAGCAGTTTTTGTATACGACCGTAGCTATATTGTGCATCGGAAAGCGTCCGGCGTACTTTCGCTGGATCTACTAATAATTCGATTCCACCATCAGAAATTTCGCGACGTTGCTCAGCAACATATAATATTGTCTCCACAATATCGGCATGACGCTGTCCAAGCCGACCGGTAACATGACAACGTCCGAAACTGGTCTCCATCCACTGTCCCTTTAGCTCTTGAGGACGCTGGCTTGGCTGATACAGAACGACCCTGGCTTGCCATGCTGTACTTGTGGGTGCCACTTTATTACCAGTTGTCATTGTCAACACCACTCCAGGCAGATACTCTTTCTTTAGTAAGCTTTTTATTATTCTTCGAGCTGAGCGCCGTTATTCTTAATACTCCCCCCTCATGTCTCTGTAACCAACGATCTGGGGCACGCTCACCATAATTTGCTTTATTAATTCCAAATCTAACAAATTGACCTCGAATGCCATCAGCAATACCGTAGGTCTTCGCTTCCGAGGCCGTCATGCCAGCTAGATAAGATTGCCAGCGTATATTATCAACTAGGACACTACTACCCCTGCTTGCCTGTTGTATATCACCAACTCCCATCGTGGCAGCGCCTTTGTTTGAATGGTGTAGAAATATAATCGAACAACCAGTATCAGCAGCAATACCTTCTAGCTTTCCAATGACTTTGGACATTGCTCTGCTATTATTCTCATCTTCCTGGTGGAAACGGCGAAGAGTATCCAAAATTATTAACCTTCTGCCTTTTGAAATCTCATTAATCAAGTTACTCCAACTTGCTGTTAAAATATTTGGACACTTTCCTACCAAAGGTTCAACTAGTAAATTATCAGCTACAACCTGCTGCTGACGTGCTGTTAGATATTTTCCCAAAGCATATAAACGATGGTGAATGATAGTTGCCGAGTCCTCCACTGGCAGATAGGCCACTAACCCGGCTGGATATTCACCAAAGTTTAAAAGGTCTACGCTACAAGTAATCTGCACGGCAAGTTGTAATGCCAGCATTGACTTTCCAACACCTCCCGGAGAAACAATCGCTCCGACAGTACCAGCAGCAAGATTAGGCAAAACGTAATCAATTGGTTGTGGCTTAGCTTCAAACGCTTCCATTATGTTCAATGACATTACCGTTACCTACCTAAAACAATACCGGGTCTAGCCGCTTTAAACATTGCTGATTTACGATCCGCAATCCACTGTTCAACTTCAGATAGTTGCCATGCAACATTTCGGCTAGTTAGCGCTATACGGCGAGGAAATTCGCCTCGTTGCTCAAGGTTATAAATAGTCCGGGCTGACAATGGGATCATTTTCAGAAGTGTTTTTCTATTAATAAGCGTGCTATTTGCCTTTGTTTGCATTTGCCTTCCTCCAGTTTCCAATCAGGCCTATACAATGCCAAGCATTACCACTTGCTAAAACCTATTCATTGGCTAAAATGGTTGACATGAAAATTACTATCTGGGAAGGCTGTGACCCTACAATCACAACAGCAATCAAAATATTTATAGAACGTGGCTCTCCGTATTCCATAGCTTCACGGAGGTATCCAATACTGCGTCTGGTACAGGAAGTGATTGACCCTGCCGTAGCGGCTTATATAAATTCCCTGCCACTAGGTCATAAGGACTACATTTCTGGCGCAGATATAGGATTCAGTGAACTAATCAAAAAAGTGGGTTTTAATGTCGTAGCGCAGGCACAAAAACTTCTTTTGCGTAATTTTATCCTGAAGTTAGATCGTCAAAGTTCTCTTGATAAATGCCTTATTGCTACGATTGAATCCCTTATTGAGTTAGTTAGTGAGTGTGCATCCAAGCGGCCGAAGAAATCCTCACCTGCAAAAGGGGTAACTATAAATTCACAGCGTAAACTCGGTTTTTGCGAGTTTTGTGGTAACCAGACTGAATACTCTCAATTTATTAGTGAAATATCAGAATATGCCGCTAACGGTATAGAGTTTTCCGATCATGAAAAATTGGTCCTTAGCCATCGATATTGCTCGAACCATAGGCCCAGACTGACCGATGGCCAATGGAATCCCAAGTACAGACAAGGAAAGCGTTCTTCCGAACAGTTTAATAAAGAACTAATAAGATTGAGAAGACAATGCGCAAAACCAAATAAAGCAAATGCAAACTCAGGGGATAGATTAATTGACGACTATTTTTTTCATTGGATTCTGGCTCAAACCTTGACGCCAGCAGATATAGGTGAACTGAGAAATATTGCGCAACGCATGGCTAATTCTAAATTTTCCGACACTAAGAAAAGAATACTTATATTAATAAATCAGGGATTTAATCAATCTGAGGTTGCACAGATTTTAACGGGAAATTATCACTTCTCTATGACACGTCAGGCTGTGTCTAAAGCATTAGCATCTGTAAGAAAAGAATTTCATATTAATAATGATACTTAGCTAGGTTGCATAAGTTAACTGAAAAAAATTGAATAAAAATACATATTATTACCCTGAGAATTAACTTTTAAGTTATCCAGGTATATGCTCCCAAAATCACTCATATGAGGTCGTTACACCCTGCCAATTAAACATAAATGCATGGAAATAATGGATACTCTTAGACCATGGTCTGTTCACCGTTAAATTTCTCCAGATAGACTTCCATTTCGCGAGTCCACCTAGGGGCGGGTACCAAGGTCACCATTAGCCACGGAAACCACCATACAAGCATGAAGAGCATCATAAACGGTGCGATCATTTCGGCCGAAGCATGAGAAACTATATAGATAATGAATACTATCAGTAGAACTGCGTTTGCAATCTGACCTGCCAGAAAAAGACGCCAGCGAAAACAATGCCATTTCCTGTTGAACACAATCCGTCCATCCCGTTCTTCGAGCCAGTTACGCCACGGCTTGAGATATCCAGCCCGTAGCCCATAACGATCACACATTATTACAGCCAAATCCTGCAGCCGATAGTTATACAAACCTGTGAGCCGATAAAGGCTGCGCTGACGAAGTTCACGCATTGCCAGACTGACCGCATTTTTATTCAAATATGGCTGTGTAAGCATTTGCTCTAGCCGGCGCTTCCTAAGATTGAGTAGTCCACGAAAGACGCTACCAGATTCAGCATTAATTACTCTGTGACGAACTACACCGAGAACAATATAGATAAACAGCAATAGCCAGCCAGTCTTAGGGTATTGATTCATCCATTGTATAATTACAGACAGCTCAGGCACTTTTCCTTTTCCTTTTCCTTTTTATGCAATCCAGATAAAAAACAAGTAAAGATTCTATAAATTTTAGCGGCTAAAATTGTCCTTCAGGAGTAGAAACAGGAAGCATCGACACTTAACCTACTGATTGTAAACTATTTACTGGTCCATTCATCAATCATATTCGCCCAATCTTGCAGCATTTCTGATCTCTGCTCGCGGTACTCTGCCTTGTTGTAAACAGCCCGTACCCCTTTCTGTTCATGCGCAAGGCACTTCTCAATCCAGTCAGTATTGTAACCGGCCTCGTGTAGTAAGGTGCTAGCTGTACGCCGTAAATCATGGGGACCAAACTTGGGCAATGACTGCCCTTCTTTCTGTGCCAGGCGATACGTCAGTGTCAAAACCCGGTTTAAAGTAGCGCTACTCATTGGCGCATCGGAATCGTAGCGCGAAGGAAGGATAAAATCAGAGCTACCGGCAAAGGTTTTGAGAGCAATCAAAATATCCATTGCCTGTCGGGGAAGAAAAACCAAATGTGGATTTCGTCGTTTCATCCTCTCCTTTGGTATCATCCATACAGCTTCACTAAAATTGATCTCATCCCATGTCGCGTTAGTAAGCTCGCTTTTACGTACCATAGTTAACAGTAATAGTTTAACCGCAGCTCTGATTGATGGCGTCGTTCCAACACGTTCCATATAACGGTACATCAACCCGATTTCACCTGCCGTCAATGCTCTGTCACGAGGTTCAAATTTTGCAATGCTTGCAGGACGTACCAGATCAGCAGGATTATCAACCTTCTGTCCGCGCTCAATTGCCCAGCGATAGACTTGCAATACAATCTCTCTGGCGTGCACAGCTGTCGCCGGTGCCCCTCTTTCGACAATGTTATCGGTTAATGCACGTAAGTCTTCATGTGTAATCTCCGTCAGTTTCTGCTGGGCAAATTTTGACTTCAACTCTCTTTGATATACTGAACGCCGCATATCACGCGTCGATTCAGCCATTTGATAGCCGCGTAACCATTTCTCAGCCCACGCACCAAAAGTCTCCGCATCTTTGATACGCGCTTTATCTCTGGCTTTTTCCCTCGCAGGCGATCTTCCACGGCAACCATTTTTTTAGCTTCATTGAGTCGTTCACGCGCTTCTGCAAGCGTGATCCCTCCAACACCATAGCGGCCAAAAGTAACGGTCTCCTGTCTTCCGTTTATTGAATAGTTATAACGAAATGAGATCGTTCCAGCCGGAGTGACCGCCACATACAGACCATCGCGGTCATTAACTTTATAGAGTTTATCCTTCGGCTTAAGGTGACGCAGCCTGATGTCAGTCAACATGGTTTATTGTTTTCCTTTATCAAAGAATATCATGTTGTAAAAAACCCAGAAAAGTCACTTAACTATCTGTTTTTAATTGAGTTACAAACAATAAACACCATAACTCAACCGAAATTTATCACATGGTACTTTTTCAAACCTGAATTCGAAACCAGAGAGTACCATCAAAAATTCCATTGAAAAAACCGTGCTTCCCGTTGCTAATAGCTGCCAGAAAGTGCCAGACACAAAAACAAAAAAGCCCGCATTTACGCGGACTTAGAGGTACTTTACTGCTTTTATGTGCAGGCTGTTGCCAGACGAGTGATCATTCCCACTCGATGGTTGCCGGCGGCTTGCCGCTGATGTCATAGACGACGCGGGAAATGCCGTTCACTTCGTTGATAATGCGGTTGGAAACGCGGCCAAGGAAGTCATATGGCAGGTGCGCCCAGTGGGCGGTCATAAAGTCGATGGTTTCGACCGCACGCAGGGAAACGACCCAGTCGTACTTACGGCCATCGCCCATTACGCCGACAGAGCGGACCGGCAGGAACACGGTGAACGCCTGGCTCACTTTGTTGTACAGGTCAGCTTTATGCAGCTCTTCGATGAAGATAGCATCCGCACGACGCAGCAGATCGCAGTACTCTTTCTTCACTTCGCCCAGTACGCGAACGCCGAGACCCGGCCCCGGGAACGGATGACGGTACAGCATGTCGTACGGCAGGCCCAGCTCCAGACCAATCTTACGCACTTCGTCTTTGAACAGCTCACGCAGCGGTTCAACCAGCCCCATTTTCATCTCTTTCGGCAGGCCGCCCACGTTGTGGTGAGATTTGATGACGTGTGCTTTACCGGTTGCAGACGCTGCGGATTCGATGACATCCGGGTAGATGGTTCCCTGCGCCAGCCATTTAACATCTTCCAGCTTCAGCGCTTCTTCGTCGAACACTTCGACGAACACGCGGCCGATGATTTTACGTTTGGCTTCCGGATCGTTCTCGCCTTTCAGCGCGTCCAGGAAGCGCTTCTCGCCTTCCACGTGAACGATGTTCAGACCGAAGTGATCACCGAACATGTCCATAACCTGCTGGGCTTCGTTCAGACGCAGCAGACCATTGTCCACGAAGACGCAGGTCAGGTTTTTACCGATAGCGCGGTGCAGCAGCATGGCGGTCACGGAGGAGTCCACGCCGCCGGAGAGGCCGAGGATCACTTTGTCATCGCCAACCTGCTGGCGGATACGCTCAACGGCATCGTCGATGATTTTTGCCGGCGTCCACAGGGCTTCACACTGGCAGATGTCACGCACGAAGCGCTCCAGCATACGCATACCCTGACGGGTGTGGGTCACTTCCGGATGGAACTGCACGCCATAGAAGCGTTTTTCTTCGTTCGCCATGATGGCAAACGGGCAGCTTTCAGTGCTGGCAACGGTTACGAAGTCAGACGGGATCGCGGTGACTTTGTCGCCGTGGCTCATCCAGACGTCGAGCAGCGGTTTACCTTCAGCGGTCAGGGAGTCTTCGATACCGCGCACCAGCGCGCTATCGGTAACAACTTCAACCTGCGCATAGCCGAACTCGCGCTCATTAGAGCCTTCTACGTGGCCGCCCAGCTGCATTGCCATGGTCTGCATACCGTAGCAAACGCCAAACACCGGTACACCGGCTTCGAAAACATACTGCGGCGCGCGCGGGCTGTTATGTTCAGTGGTGCTTTCCGGGCCGCCGGAAAGAATGATGCCGCTAGGATTGAACTCACGAATCTGAGCTTCCGTTACGTCCCAGGCCCACAGCTCGCAATATACCCCTAATTCACGTACGCGACGCGCAACCAACTGGGTGTACTGAGAACCGAAGTCCAGGATTAGAATGCGATGTTTATGAATGTTATCCGTCATTGACGTTTATTCCAGAGCAGTAGCGATTAAATAAAATCGCCCGGCGCATGACCGGGCGATGAAAATCAGGAGCCCATGCGGTAGTTCGGGGATTCCTTGGTGATCGTCACGTCGTGAACGTGACTTTCCTGGATGCCAGCACCGCTGATACGCACGAATTCCGCTTTAGTACGCAGGGTGTCGATGGTACCACAACCGGTCAGCCCCATACAGGAGCGCAGGCCACCCATCTGCTGGTGAATGATCTCTTTCAGGCGACCTTTATAAGCAACGCGGCCTTCGATACCTTCCGGCACCAGTTTGTCCGCGGCGTTGTCGCTCTGGAAGTAACGGTCAGAAGAGCCTTTGGACATCGCACCCAGAGAACCCATACCGCGATAAGATTTGTAAGAACGCCCCTGGTAGAGCTCGATTTCACCCGGGGACTCTTCGGTGCCCGCCAGCATGGAGCCGACCATCACGGCAGCAGCGCCAGCAGCGATTGCTTTGGCGATATCGCCGGAGAAACGGATACCGCCATCGGCGATAACCGGAATGCCGGTACCTTCCAGCGCTTCAACCGCGTCTGAGACGGCGGTAATCTGTGGGACACCAACGCCGGTGACGATACGGGTAGTACAGATAGAACCAGGGCCGATACCTACTTTCACCGCGCTCACGCCCGCTTCAGCCAGGGCACGCGCGCCGGCGCCGGTAGCCACGTTACCGCCGATGATTTGCAGGTCAGGATATTTAGCACGGGTTTCACGAATGCGCTGCAGAACGCCTTCAGAATGGCCGTGGGAGGAGTCGATCAGCAGAACATCAACGCCTGCAGCAACCAACGCATCTACGCGCTCTTCGTTGCCCGCGCCTGCGCCAACCGCTGCACCGACGCGCAGACGACCATGCTCATCTTTACACGCATTCGGCTTACGTTCCGCTTTCTGGAAATCTTTAACGGTAATCATGCCGCGCAGATGGAAGCCAGCATCAACAACCAGCGCTTTTTCAACGCGTTTTTCGTGCATTTTGGCAAACACGACTTCGCGGCTTTCGCCTTCACGCACGGTAACCAGACGCTCTTTCGGCGTCATGTAAACGCTGACGGGCTGGTTCAGGTCGGTCACGAAGCGAACGTCGCGACCGGTGATGATACCGACCAGTTCGTTGTCTTCGGTCACTACCGGATAACCGGCAAAGCCGTTACGCTCGGTCAGCACTTTTACTTCACGCAGGGTGGTTGTAGGCAGTACGGTCTGCGGATCGGAAACCACGCCGGACTCATGTTTCTTCACGCGGCGAACTTCTTCCGCCTGACGCTCGATGGACATGTTTTTGTGAATAAAGCCGATGCCGCCTTCCTGTGCCAGGGCAATTGCCAGGCGCGCTTCTGTTACGGTATCCATGGCTGCGGAGAGCATAGGAATATTCAGACGAATGGTTTTCGTCAGCTGGGTGCTGAGATCGGCAGTATTCGGCAGAACGGTAGAATGAGCGGGAACGAGGAGGACGTCGTCAAACGTCAGAGCTTCTTTAGCGATACGTAGCATGGGCAATATCTCGACCAGGGTGGATAAATATTGCCGTGGCATTATACAGAGCGTAACCGATTGCATCTACCCTTTTTTGAAAATAATACTTGCGATCGTCCATCAGCAGGTTACTATCGACTGAATAACCTGCTGATTTAAAATTTGATCTTGCTCACATGTTACCATCTCAATCCCCTGCAATTTTCACGGTCAGCCGCCTAAACCAGACGGTTCGCCTGCTGCTGGAACAGGAAATGGGTCAGGTCTGGATCAGCGGCGAGATCTCCAACTTCAGCCAGCCCTCTTCCGGCCACTGGTACTTCACCTTAAAAGACGATAACGCCCAGGTGCGCTGCGCGATGTTCCGCAACAGCAACCGTCGGGTCACTTTTCGCCCGCAGCACGGCCAGCAGGTACTGGTGCGTGCCAATATCACCCTGTATGAGCCGCGCGGCGACTATCAGATTATCGTTGAGAGTATGCAGCCTGCCGGCGAAGGGCTGTTACAGCAAAAGTATGAACAGCTAAAAGCGCTGCTGGCGGCGGAAGGTCTTTTCGATCGGCAGTATAAGCAAGCCCTCCCCTCCCCTGCGCGCTGCGTGGGCGTCATCACCTCGAAAAGCGGCGCGGCGCTACACGATATTCTGCACGTGCTGAAAAGACGCGATCCGTCGCTGCCGGTCGTTATCTACCCCACGTCGGTTCAGGGCGACGATGCGCCAGGGCAAATCGTTCGCGCCATAGAATTAGCCAACCTTCGCGAAGAGTGCGATGTGCTGATCGTTGGCCGCGGCGGCGGTTCTCTGGAAGATTTATGGAGCTTCAACGATGAGCGGGTAGCGCGGGCGATTTTTGCCAGCCGCATCCCGGTCGTCAGCGCCGTCGGCCATGAAACCGACGTCACCATCGCCGATTTTGTCTCCGACCTGCGGGCGCCAACCCCTTCAGCGGCCGCAGAGATTGTCAGCCGCAATCAGCAGGAGCTGCTGCGCCAGCTGCAATCCGGACAGCAGCGTCTGGAAATGGCGATGGACTATTTTATCGCCAACCGTCACCGTCGTTTTACCCAGCTGTTCCATCGTCTTCAGCAACAGCATCCGCAGCTACGATTAGTGCGCCAGCAAACGGCGCTGGAAAGGCTACGGGAGCGAATGCGCCTTGCGCTTGAGACGCAGATGAAACGCGCCGATCAGCGTCAACAACGCGTCATTCAGCGTCTGAACATGCAAAACCCGCAGCCGCGCATCCACCGTCATCAGTCGCGCATTCAGCAACTCGAATACCGCCTCGCCGAGAGCATCCGTTCGCGTTTAAGCGAGCGCCGCGAGCGCTTCGGCAACGCGGTGACCCATCTGGAGGCGGTGAGTCCGCTGGCAACGCTGGCCCGCGGCTATAGCGTCACCTCAGCCAGCGACGGCAAAGTGCTGAAGCAAACCAAACAGGTGAAGGCAGGCGATATGCTGACCACTCGTTTAAATGACGGCTGGGTCGCAAGCGAAGTCAAAACGATTACGCCCGTGAAGAAAACCCGGGCGAAGAAAAAGTAACAACGGTTATTCTACCGCCGCCCACTCCACGCGTTTTTTCGAAATCAGCCCGTGTCCGTTCTGGCAAAAATAATCCACTGCGCCACACGCTTTTAAAACCTCCAGCGGTTTGTGGCAATCCGGGCAGCGGGCTTGCAGGGCAAACTCTTTCGCACAGTGCTGACAGCGTGCATTCTGATCCTCTACTGCCAACGGCGCGCGACAGATGGGGCATGCAAGTTCCATGATGATTCCTTACCGAATGTTCGTCCGCCCAGTTTACCACGGCGGTGGTTCAGTGTGGCCCACGCAATTGCTGCTGTAGCTCAAGCAAGAGCGCCACTTCGTTGATCCGTCGCTGCGTTAACCGGGATACTTCCTCAGGAGCGCGAACAAACAGGCTCTCTGTTCCCAGAATATGCTCGCCCAGGCAATGCTCATAGATAGCGCCCGGACGCCGCCAGCGCTCAATACGATCGCCAGCAATCAGCTCCACCACTTCGCAATTATCGCGCCGGTCCTGATTGATAATGCGCCCATCGCGTAGCCAGATGCGCAGCCCTTTTTGTCCTCCCGCCGGTCCGGCATATTTGTTCAGCCAGATATTGAGCGGGATGCCGCTGAGTTGCCCCTGCAGATGGGTCTTGCCTTCCGCGGTTTGCGTATCTCCCCGGGCAATGGCATGACCCAGGCGATCGCTGACCTGCCGGACTTCAAGGTGCATCTCATCCGTCCCACCACAGTAGCGGATTGTTTCGCGCAGCATCGCCAGCACATGCGTACCAATATCAAGAATCACGCCGTCAGGATGACGCAGCTGGCGCGTATCCGGCTCACCGGTAGCAAAATTGAGCGCCACGGGCTCGCCCTGGTCGTTAAATCCGCTGGGCTCCTGCAAAAATCCGTCAATACGGGCGATATCCTGGATTGATGACAGCAGAGGCCGACGGGGCTGCGCCGCATCTTCCCCCTGCCAGCGCTCGTCCAGCTCACCCAATGCCAGCTTCAGCGCACCGTCCCGCGCCATCCAGTGATCGAGCGCCAGTACCCGCCGCGCATGCTGCGGCTCGTTGAGCAGCTCACGCAGACGGGTCATTTGTTCAAGAGTCGCAACAACCGGTTTTTCCACCACAATGCGCGGACAGGCTGATGCCAGCGCCGCCTCCAGCACCGGAAGATGCTGCAACGACGCGGTGGTGATAAATAGCAGATCTAACGGCTTTCCGAGCACTGCCGCTAGTGACGCACAGCGGGTTATTCCCGGTAATCTTCTGCCAGGATTCGCATCGAAACCCCAGCATTCGTTCATGAGGATCCCCAAATGCCTCAGCGCGGGAAGATAAGCGGTTTCGACCACCGCGCCCAGCCCAACAAATCCAGTCTGCATAGTGACCTGCCAGTAAGTCGGTGGAAATAATATGGGTATTATACACATCGAACGGGCGGCGAACGTGGATTCACCAATGTCGCGAGTTGTTACGAGATAAAAAAAACCCGCCAGCGGCGGGTTTCTCTATTACTGGATTACTTGCTTTTCTTGATGTGTTTAATCAAGCGTTTACGCTTACGCATCTGGTTCGGCGTCAGGGTATTGCGTTTGTTGGCAAACGGGTTTTCCCCTTCTTTGAACTGGATACGAATTGGCGTACCCATTACGTCCAGCGACTTGCGGAAGTAGTTCATCAGGTAACGCTTATAGGAGTCCGGCAGATCTTTTACCTGATTACCGTGGATGACCACAATCGGCGGGTTATAACCGCCGGCATGGGCATATTTCAGTTTCACGCGACGACCACGCACCAGCGGCGGCTGATGATCTTCTGCCGCCATGGTCATGATACGGGTCAGCATCGCCGTCCCGACGCGACGGGTCGCGCTGTCATACGCTTCGCGTACGGATTCGAACAGGTTACCTACGCCGCTGCCGTGCAGTGCGGAGATAAAGTGGATACGTGCAAAGTCAATGAAGCCCAGACGGAAGTCCAGCGTCTCTTTAACCTGCTCTCTCACTTCCTGGCTCAGGCCATCCCACTTGTTGACCACAATCACCAGCGAACGGCCGCTGTTGAGGATAAAACCGAGCAGAGAAAGATCCTGGTCGGAAATCCCTTCACGCGCATCGATAACCAGCATCACCACGTTGGCATCTTCAATGGCCTGCAGCGTTTTGATGACCGAGAATTTTTCGACCACGTCGGTAATTTTACCGCGTTTACGCACGCCCGCGGTGTCGATGAGCACGTATTCACGTTCATCGCGCTGCATCGGAATGTAGATACTGTCGCGCGTAGTTCCCGGCATGTCGTAGACCACCACGCGGTCTTCGCCCAGGATACGGTTGGTCAGCGTGGATTTGCCCACGTTCGGACGACCCACAATCGCCAGCTTAATCGGCAGATCTTGCGGGTTGAAGTCGTCTTCCGGCTCTTCCGCTTCTTCACCGTTCTGTTCCGCTTCAAACTGCGCCCAGTACGCCGCATCTTCATCGACCTCTTCCGACGGGTCGATCTCTTCGGCCCACGGCAACAGGACGTGCTCCAGCAGGCTGGTCACGCCGCGACCGTGAGACGCAGCGATCGGATGGATATCCCCGAGACCCAGCGACCAGAAGTCGGCAATGGCCTGATCGGCATCAATGCCGTCGGTTTTGTTCGCCACCAGGAAAGTCGGCTTTTCACGCGAGCGAAGATGTTTGGCGATCGCGGTATCAGCAGGCATCAGGCCCGCACGCGCATCGACCATAAACAGCACGACGTCCGCCTCTTCAATCGCCAACAGCGACTGTTCAGCCATACGGGTTTCAACGCCATCTTCTGTGCCATCGATACCGCCGGTATCGATACAGATAAATTCACGACCTTCAACTTCAGCACGACCGTACTTACGGTCACGAGTCAGCCCCGGGAAATCCGCGACCAACGCATCACGAGTGCGCGTCAAACGGTTGAAAAGCGTGGATTTTCCAACATTAGGGCGCCCGACAAGCGCGACCACAGGTATCATGTTAAATGCCTCTTACAAATTGCTATGCAACATCGATTTAACGACGTTTTTAAAAAAGTCAAAACGGCCCCTGTCTGCCAGGAGCCGTTTCTCAATTCGCACTATACCCGTTGTCTCTCAGTGAACGTCGCCGCCGGCTGCGTTGCCGGCCGCCGCGAAGAAACTCAAGAGCCGCGGGGTAAGCCGCCACGACTAACGCGTAATAGAATACAGCGTGCCGTCGGTTGCCTGGATCAGCAGTCGACCATCGGCTACCACCGCGTCGGTACGGAAGCCGGAGCTATCCACTTTCTGCTGAGCCACAAAGTGACCATCTTCCGGGTTCACCCAGTGCATATAGCCTTCGCTATCACCGACCACCAGGTTGCCATTATACAACACCGGCGCGGTCAGCAGGCGATGCAATAGATCGCTTTGCGTCCACAGCGTCACGCCACCTTCGGTGGAGAGCGCCAGGATGCGGTCATTCTGATCGACCAGGTAGATACGGTTGCCGTCAACGATAAAGTCGTTCACGGAACCCAGCTCACGCTTCCACATGATCTGGCCGCTGCGCAGATCCAGCGCGGTCAGGTTGCCATTATACGCCAGCGTGTATACCACACCGTTGACGATAACCGGGGTCGTATCGACGTCATTCAGACGATCGATTTCCGTCGGTCCGGTCGCCTGGGAGATACGCTGCTGCCAGATAATCTGCCCTTGCTGCATCAGCACGGCGCTAACGCGACCGTTATCGCCGCCAACGATGGCTGCGCCATAGGCGGTCGCCGGAGCAGATTCACCGCGCAGAGAGAGCGCCGGCATATCCAGGTTAACGGTCCACTTCACCGCCCCATCCGCTTCATTCAGCGCCTGCAGCTGGCCGTTACTGGTGTGAACCAGAACCATGCCGTCGCTGACGACCGGGCGAGAAATCGCTTCACCCGCAACGCGAGCCTGCCACGCCACCGTACCATCGCTGGTATTCAGGGCGAACAGCTGCGCTTTTTCGCTGCCGATATAGACATGACCACCGGAAACGGTGATACCGCCAGAGAGCAGCGCAGGCGTGCGAGAGAACCAGCCGTCTTTTTCAGCCAGGTTCACCGACCACACCTCTTTCCCGTCGTCAGCGTTCAGCGCTTTGACGGTGCCCTTACGATCGGCCGCATAGACTACGCCGTCGGCAAAAGCCGGGTGCAGGTTAGAATAGAAATCGCCGATACCATCGCCAACAGAGGTGCTCCAGGACGTGGACGGCGTAAACTGATTTTCCACCGTCGGCAGCGGTGACATTTTCACCACATCTTCTTCGCTGTTAAACAACGAACAACCGCTTAATAAGGTAACGGAAAGCAGCCCTGGCAAAAGTAATTTACGCAATTGCATCGAGTCCCTCTCAGATGGACAGATTATTTATTTTCATACGCATCATTTCGCTGAGCGCAGGTGAAGCATCGCTTTTCACGCCAGCTTCCCAGGCCGCGCGAGCGCCTTGCTTATCGCCTTTGTTAAGCAGAATCTCACCACGGAGATCGGCAACAATAGCGACCCAGCCTTCACCTTTAATACCATCAAGGGTTTTCAGCGCTTCATCAGGTTTCTTCAGCTGCAGCTGCACACGCGCAAGACGCATATTGATAACCGACTTCAGGTTATCATCCGGCGCGGCGGCCAGGCCCTGCTGAAGCTGCTTTTCGGCATTTTGCAGATCGTTCTTATCGACAAAACGCTGGGCCAGCTCCAGAGAAGCAAACGCGCCATAGCTGTTTTTGCTATCGGCAGCAAACTTTTCCGCCGAACCGATCGCTTCCGGCTTGTCTGATTTGAGCGCGGAAATGGCGTTTTCATAGGCTAAAGAGGATTCTCTCGCCGTATCCTGCTGATGAGAACTCCAGTAGCGCCAGCCAACCAACGCGCCAATCCCTAAAATCACACCAACGGCCAGCGCTTTGCCATTTTCGGCAAAGAAACGCTTGAGCGCATCGACCTGATCGTTTTCGTTGTTATACGTTTCCACGCAGTCCTTCTCCTGACTAATGATTCCCGGGAGATTAACCCAGAAGTGCGCGCAAATGCGCAGCAACGCTATCCTGCGTTACGGTAGTTTGCTCACCTGAGCGTAAATCCTTCACTACCACGTTTCCGTCAGCAATTTCTGATTCACCGACCACCAGAGCAACGCGAGCGCCCCATTTATCCGCGCGGG